>Ga0163152_10000962_pt1 | contig 46986 bp, 39 predicted proteins | sample OliLakLV19MP8IB2_FD_148635 | JGI IMG/M metagenome (GOLD analysis project Ga0163152, IMG submission 148635) | Freshwater microbial mat bacterial communities from Lake Vanda, McMurdo Dry Valleys, Antarctica - Oligotrophic Lake LV.19.MP8.IB-2 | ecosystem: Environmental > Aquatic > Freshwater >...
ATCCTGTTGTGCCTGATGAGAGTCTTAGTAAGCTTCCACTTGTTAATCCTACTCCTGTGGAGGCTATATTTAACCCTACTCCTGTTGTTAGTGCGTTTCCTGATATGTTTTGAATTGTTCCGGAAGTGGCACTATCTGCTATAAGTGTTAATAACCCTGTTCCTGTATAAATCCCTGTTGTAGCTACGTTAATTCCATTTCCTAAAGTTGCGGCACCTAATACAACGTCTAAGATTTCTCCTCCAGCTAACATATTAACTCCACCTCCAGTAAGAGATAGTAAAGTTCCCGAAGTTAAAGAAGAACCTGTATATGATTGACCTGTTGTTGTTGTTCCAGTAAATGTTTGACTCCAAGTATTTGTGGTTTGATTTAATATTAAATTTGCATCTAAGTCTAATGTATCTTGAAAATCTACAAAGTCTAAACTATCAGCTACTAGTGTTCCTGTAATTGTTCCAGAACAAGCTAAGTTTCCAGTTGCACCATCTACACTACATCCGGTAGCTGCACTTCCACCCGCAAGATTTATGGTTGTGGCAGTTGCTCCACCTGGGCCTATATTAAGCGCTGTTGTTGCAGCTCCTCCAAAGTTAATTGTGGTAGCTGTTGTGTTTAGTAGATCAATTGATGTTGCTGTAGTTGCAATATTTCCGCCTACACTTAAGTTTCCGCTAGCATCTACTACAAATGGTGTGGTATCAGAAGCTACATCGTTTATTACGAGTGAGTTTCCGGTACCTAGATTATCTACGAATAGACCTCTGGCTGCTGTACTAGCCCCAGAGATTGAAAGTTCTAATAGATCGCCTGTATTACTTGCATTATTTCCAGTTAACGATATTGTTTGTAAGTTGCCAGTAAGTGCTGTACTAGCTGAAGTCAGATTTAATAAGCTACCGCTCGTTAGGCCTGTTCCTGTTGAACCAATATCAAGACCAACGCCAGTAGTCAAGGAGTTTGCGGTAATTCTTACCGCGTTAGTAGTACTTGTAGCTGATGCAATATCTAAATTGCCGCCAAAATACGAATCACCGGAGTTTACATAAATTGAATTGGTCTTAGCCCCCTCAATATAAATACCGTAGCCTGTGCCAGATCCAGTATAAGTACTACTGTTATCCAATGTAATGCCTCTATAGTTTGTGATTTCACCCGCACCAGTATCCGTTCCGGAAATTGCTATCCCATTAGCGGTAGTAATATTGTTAGCACCAGAATTAGTAACATTAATATAACTCCCAGTAAAAGAAGTAGAAGTAGAACCAGTACTTTTATCTAAAAGAATATAATTACCATAGGTAGCATTAGAGGCTGTTCCTTGAATGGATACATAATTACCATAATTTGTAGAACCTGATGCTCCAGTCCACTCTGTTCTATTTGCATAACCTCCCCCACCAGTAATGGCCGTATATATTCCATTATCATTAGAACTTATAAAAGGGGTCTGCAGTTTAATCCCGGTTATATTTGTAAGACCTGAAGGTGAACCATCTGTAAAATTAAAGAGCGCACCTACACCACTACCGGAAACACTACCTCCTCCTGGAGCTCTTGTGAACTGATAAGAGACAGTGAATGCGGTATGAGCGCCGGAATTATAAGTCACGCCCTGAAATAATGTTCTATTATAATCAAGTTCGACTGCCGTCCCAATAGCATCCAGAGCTCTAAAATAAGTGCTAGTCGGTACAATGGGAAATATAGGAGTTGGAAAACTGGTTTGAAAAGTCGTTGAACTGCAGTCATATAGGCCAACTGATAAAGCACATTGTAAAAGACCCCCTGCGGCAAATCCTAAGGTGTTGGTAGACGATAAATAAATACCTGTGTCTGGGTCTCCTGCAAAACTATAACTCGGATTACTGCTAGTACCATTACCACCTAGAAAAATTCCTGAACAACTTAAGTTCCCCGTAGCACCATCTACGCTACATCCGGTAGCTGCACTTCCACCGGCAAGATTTATAGTGGCAGCAGTTGCTGCACCAGGTCCTATGTTAAGTGCCGTAGTTGCTCCTCCGCCAAAGTTAATTGTGGTAGCTGTTGTGTTTAGAAGATCAAATGAAGTGGCTGCAGTAGTTAAAGCGTCGCCATTTATAGTTAAATCGTCCGCGATAGTCAAGGCGCCAGTATTTGTTAACGTTAGTCTGTTTCCACTCACCCCAACTCCTAATTTAAGCAAGTCTGGTGTTCCACTTCCGTCTTCGTTTATATCTATAATTGGGTTTGTAGTGTTACCAGTAACTTGTGTAGTTCCTGGCTTAAGTTGCACCAAGTCGTTCTCCGTAAGGCCATTAATACTACCGGCATTATCTGCATAGTAAGCATACGGCACACTAGAAATCAGCTTTCGAGCAAATGTTTCTGGACTCATAAAATCTCCATTACCATCTGTATCAAAATCGATTTGGACATAGATAGTATCGTCATTTCCCCATGTGATTCCACTTCCACCTCCACAACTAGTCCAGGAAGCACAAACTGAGTTCAAAGATAAGTTAATCAAACCTCCCGTAGCGCCAAGCTCAACATTGCTATGTGTTTCTGCCCACAATAATGTGCCGGCAGCGGGACTATCGTAAATGCTTACTTTAATATCGCAAGTGTCTGCCCCACTTACAATACAGCTAGGACTGCTGTTAACAGGTGTTAATCCGCTAGTTTTAGCTACAATTTTCGTTTGAAAGTTAATCGTGCTATTACTTGCCGCCAAAGCAATCTGCGGATTAGCTAAAAATAATACACCAAAGGAAAAAGGAGAAATTAGAAGTGCGCACAGAAGTATTAGACATAGCCTACGATTGGCCTGCCTTAAAACAGAAGTAACTAAATTGTGGTCGCGAATGCCGACGTCCACTGGGCAGTAATAAATATATAAAAGCGCTGCTAAATATTAGACGCTATTTTAGACAAGTGCAACATTAAATCACTTTTATATTCTTACACTCTAATTCCAGATCGGTTAAACTGATCTAGACATGAAATTTAAAGCGCCTAAATTTACAATCAGTTTTGCAATTATTGGCTTGCTAGCAATAGTTAATCAAAGAATGTTGCCTGTTTTGGCACAAAATCTTGACTCAACTAACTACACATTAGTGGCCCCAACTATTGGAAATACAATTGCTGGAACATCCGATAGCACAAGTTTTAGCCAACTTCTTAGTGCCGGATTAATAGACAGTACTCGTTTCGAAAGTGCCAACTATGCTCTGCGTGGAGGCTACTCCGCATTAATTGAACCTAATGTGCCTAAAATTACTTGTTTTGAGGCTAATACTAATTTTGGTACTACTACTTGCACAGGTTTACCTGGATCTGATGGAATGTTTGGAGTTTGTGCCGATCCTGGCTGTTATAACCGCGCCAAAATAGAAATCGATACACAAAATAATCCAAACGATATCCGCTACGCTTTGCAAATGAGTACCACTTCAGACTTTAGTAGCAATATATATTATGTAGACGCTACAACTCGCTTACTAAAATTAACCCTCACAGCCTCAGACTTCATTCCTAAGTGCGAATGGGAAGGTGTAATTGTGTCCGGTATCTGTGCTGCCGCAAATACTACTTGGCAAAAATATAATGTTTTGGGATTAACTCCAGATTTACAATATTACTTACGTGTTGCCGCTGCAAGTGCCATAGCTGGAAACAATAACTTTCAACAAACACAGTGGGGACCAAGTGCCACCACCACCACCGCGAAACCAACCATTACTTTTGATATTGATATCGCGCCAAATACCTCTACTAGTACAAACCAGCCTTACACTTTAGATTTAGGTACTTTAAATAGTACCAGCGTAAACAGTAGTGCTGATAATATTGTGTTACGTACGTCTACAAACGGTCTAGGAGGCCTACAGTTAAATGTAAAAGGAAGTCAGGGTTATCTTTTAAACACCTCAAATAGTGATCAAATCCCTGCATTCAACGGTGACTTAGCTTCTAATAGCGGTTATGGCCTACGTAATTCCAGTTCCTTAAACGCCGCCGATAATACAGCTAATTTAGGCTCAATTGTAGTCAGTAATTCGCCAGTAGACTTCACAGACACAGGTGCTGCTACTAAAGTTGGTGGACCTAGTACCACTTACGTAAAACTATTCGATTCTAATAACTTACCGTTAGATGGCGGCATTGCCCCTTTTATAGCCAAGGCTAAGCCTAGTGCAACTATTACGCCTGGTCGCTATACTGAAACGCTAACCTTTTTAGTCTACGCTACATTTTAAAAATATATGAGAAATTTTGTTAAGCCTTTTCTAGGTCTGATTTTAGTGGGAACTGTTTTTTTGACTGCTATGCCCGCAAACATAAAAGCGGCAGTAGTTACTGAACCAATTCAAGAATACCGGGCTGCCCCAGGAGCAATACGTTCAGGCTACATTAATATTGCCTTTACCCCATCTGATCCAGCTGTGTTGTATCTAACTATCGAAAAACTAGAGGTGCAAGATGGTACGAATCAAACTAATAGTAAAAAAGTCCCTGGAACGGAAAACACACTAACCAACTGGATTACCTTAGAAAGCAAGGTTGTATATAAGCCAGAAAATCCTAAATACCAAAATAACGACAATGTGCGCCGAGTCGGTTACCGAATTACTGTACCAACTAATGCTGAACCGGGATCTGACTATGCCGTAATAATTGCCAGTGAATTAAATAGTGGTACAGTAAATAACGCCGTAGCTGTTTCAAAAGACCTGACTACTTCTATCTTATTTACTGTAGAAGGTAATACTGTAGAAGAAGCAGATCTAGTTAACTTTTCTACAATAAATAACCAATTCATTTTTAGTAGCCTTCCTGTAGAATTCGCTGCCAAGTTTACTAATAAGGGAAACGTACATGTAATACCACGCGGTAACATCGAAATATTTAGCGGTAGCACTAAAATAAATAATATCAGCTTAAATCCGGCTCAATCCCGTACACTACCAGATAAAACATTCAGTTACCTACGCAAGTGGACAAACGAAGGTATCGAGGAGCAACGTGACGAGCAAATAATCAAGCAATTAGAAGACCAATTACCGAAAAACTTCTTCGAAGAAGTAGTGTATCAAATACGTAATTTCCGTGTTGGAGTGTATACAGCAGAACTCCAAGGCTTTGCTGGCAAACGTCAGATTAAAGGTAGTGCTACATTCATTGTATTCCCTATCCATCTATTTATTACGATAGCCGCCTTAATTGCGATTGGCTACGCTTACTCTCGCAGGTCAAAAACGAGTAGACCTAAGAAACCAAAACGTCAGTAATATGTACAGTAAAATCCTGTCTAGCTTAATCCTGATTATTAGCTGGTTAGCATTTGTATACCCCATGCCAATATTAGCTAGCGGTATAAGTGTAAGTCCAACTAGATCAATTCTAAACACTCTCCCCGGTCAAAAACTTGAGATTAAATATTCTCTAATTAATCAGGATCAGGAAGTGAAAAAATTTCAATTAGAAGTGGCACAGTTACTTGGAGAAGATTTAGTTACTGATCCTAAAATTAGCAGAATAAGCTGGGTTAGTATTTTGCAGAAAGATATAACCCTAAATTCAAAAGCTACCCAAGAAATCGCCGCCACCATAAATGTACCAGTAGATGCCGATGCTGGGAGCTACCGGTTTATAATTGTGGCAAATGAAATTAGTGCTATCACAACAAATAATGCTACCGGCGTAACTTTGGCAATCGGCTATCCAGTTGAAGTAAATATACTCAAAGCATTGCCAAAGGCAAACCTAAAAGCATTTTTAGACGTTAATCCTAGTTTTAGCATTGAAAATAAATTCAACGCTAGCGTAATCATTAAAAACGAAGGCAATATTACGCTCTACCCTATCTCTTATTTGAAAGTATTTGGGCCCAAAGGAGACATTGTCTACCAAGAGACAATCAATGCCCAACAATTAGCCTTAGCGCCTAAAAATAGTAACAAACACGATTTCAGCTTCGTGGTTAACTTAACAAACATATTAAATAGCACCGGTGAATTTACTGCTGAATTAATTAGCTTGGATAATTCTTTACAAATATCTGATAAACAGACACAATCTTTTGTTTATATTCCAGCCGCTCTAGCACTAATCGCCAGCTTACTAGTATTGGTGGGCATACTCTTAATCTCTAAAATAGTCCATTTAATTGTGCGGAAACTACGTAAATAGTTTCGTTTAGACTATTCTATCGATTAAGGCTTACCGAATTAAGCTTAAAAACATATTGAGCTTGGTAAATCAGAATCGCCAGATTACTCAGAATACTACTTTTTCTTGGCCGCTTTTTTAACTGCAGGTTTGACTGTGGCTTTGGCAGGTTTTGATATGGCCGCAGTAGCTTTAGGGGTCTTAGCTACTTTACCTACCGATACTTTGGCTGTTTTTACAGCTTTAGCTACAATAGGTTTCTTTGTCGCAGTTGTCTTGGCAGGCTTGGCTCCTGACATTGTAGACTTTGTAGACTTCACAGCTTTGTCTGCTGCGCCTTTCTTGGCGCTACCCTTTCTACCAAATCTAGCACCACCTTTATTCCCTTTTTTAACAGGAATAATATCTTTTACTTTTGGATAGTCTGGATGCGCCCAGAACATCCCAAAACGACCTTTTTTCAATAGATACGGGCGTTTATCGTCTGTTAACGGCACTTCGCCATATTTTTCTTCCATTTTTTCCGGTTTTAGCTCTAATGGTTTGGCGTCTTTCACCTTTGGATATTCCGGATGTGCCCAGAATTGTCCGAATCGACCGATTTTCATCATATAATCTTTGCCATCTTCAGTTTTAGGAGCTGGCAAATAATCGTCTAAGTCTATTTTAGTAATTGCAGTTTGAGATTCACCTGCTTGAGCTGCCTCTTCTGCTGTTGGGATATATGGAAGCATCCCTTTACAATCTGGAAACCTGCTACAGCTAATAAATTTACCAAACTTACCTAGTTTGATATTCATTTTTGCGCCACAATCTGGGCATTTTTCCTCAGATTCACCTAGCACTGTGAAGTCTTCTCGCGCAATTTCTTTTTCCTTGATCTGCAATGCATTAGCAAATGGCCCATAGAAACTGTGTAACATTTTTACCCAATCTAATTTACCGTTAGCGATCTCATCTAACTTATCTTCCATTTCGGCAGTAAAACCTGTATCTACAATATTCTGAAAGTGTTTAGCCAACAGATCTGTAACTACAAAGCCTATATCCGAAGGCTTAAAGTATCTACCTAACTTTTCGACATAGCCACGCTGCTGAATCGTCTGAATAATTGGTGCATAAGTAGATGGGCGACCAATTCCTAAAGCTTCTAACTCTTTTACTAATGTCGCTTCTGAGAATCTGGCTGGTGGCTGCGTAAAATGTTGGGCAGCTAATATTTCTTCTCCATACAACTTACTATTAATTTCTAATTCTGGTAGCTGTTGCTCAGATACAGTATCTACATAAACTTTTAAGTAACCTGGGAAAATAACGAGTCTACCGTTAGCATGCAGCTCATATTGATTATCTGTCTTCACTATTAACTTTTGTTGTAAGAACTTTGCTGGTGACATTTGTGATGCTACAGCTCTACGCCAGATCAAATCGTACAATTTATAACTATCCCCATCTAGACCTAATTTTTGCGGAGTATGACTTATATGTGTCGGACGAATTGCTTCATGGGCTTCTTGGGCTACTTTATTCTTTTGAGCAAAGAAATTTGGTTTATCTGGTACGTATTCGTTACCATATGTTTTGCCTACATATCCCATAATTTCAGCTACAGCCCTCTGGCTGATATTCAAAGAGTCAGTACGCATATACGTAATTATGCCTGCTTCATATAGCTTTTGGGCGATTTGCATCGTCTTCCATGCAGGATATCCTAACTTATTACTGGCATCTTGCTGTAATAAACTCGTAGAATATGGTGAGTTTGGATTTTTTTGAACTTGTTTAGACTCTAAATCTGCTACTGCATACTTAGCCTCTTCTAAAGCACTAACAACCTTCTCTATTTGCTCTTTGTTGGTTAATTCTAGTTTCTTGCCTTGAAACTTTTGCAAACTGAATTGAATTCCATTACTACCAGTAGCCTGAACTTCATCTTCTTCCACCTCTGTTTCTTGCATTTTGTAAGTAATTTTTACTTCACCACCTTGCTTTGGCTCCAAAAATACATCTACAGACCAATATTCTTCTGCCTTAAATGCGCGGCGTAACTTTTCGCGGTCGACTACCAATTTGACAGCAACAGATTGCACACGACCTGCAGATAAGCCGTAACGGATCTTTTTCCATAGCAATGGTGATAATTTGTAACCAACCAACCTATCTAATACACGCCTTGCTTGTTGGGCATTAACCAAATTAATATCAATATCACGTGGATTGGCCGCCGCCTCTTGTACTGCTTCTTTAGTGATTTCGGTAAACACAATTCGGCTAACTGGCTTACCTTTTGGCAAGTGATTACCCAAACTATCTATAGCACCTAATTCTCGCGCAATATGCCATCCAATAGCTTCTCCTTCACGGTCCGGGTCGACTGCTAAAACTAATTCATCGGCTTTACTGTAGCCGCTTTTTAATTCTTTTAATACTGAAGGCTTAGTTACCGTGTAGTCAGGTTTAAAGTCGTTATCCACATCTACTGCCACACCTGATTTAGGCAAGTCTACAATATGTCCTTTAGAAGACATTACTGTATAGCCCTTACCAAGGTATTGTTGAATTGTTTTCGCCTTAGCGGGCGATTCTACTATCACTAATTTCATAACAACTATGGTTATTTAAACGTACCAATCTACTAATTAATAAAAAATTCACTGCTTGGTACACACTTTCGTAACTAACCTGCATAATATCACATATTACATGTAAGCTCAGTGGACCTTCTCTTAACAGATTATAAACTGGTGCACTGAACTGTGGTAAAAAGCCACCAATATCTTTTATTTCCAACTGCCCACTAAGTTGCTCTTTAAGCATCGACTTATCGTTCCAACCCATACTTACACCAAGTTCATACACATGTTCGATCGGTTGAGCTAGCTGATTTTTAATTAACCAATTATTCCCCGCATATTCGGACATTAGAGGTAGAGCCGGGTACGTAAACACCTCGCGGTTATAGTCATTCGCAAATCGAGCTGTATGCAAAGAGCCACTTGGCAAGCCTGCTTGGACTATTAGTGTAGCTGGTGCCAGAGCTGCAATAATTCTGTTACGTTTTATATACAAATATTTACCAAATCCTTTATCCGGATTCACTTCCGAGACAATTGCCCCACCTGTCTCGATAATCTTACGGTGCCAACCGTGGAGGTTTCTTTCAGCAGGAATTGTAGTTGGTAACACTCCAATCATCTTTAAACCAGTCTCCAAGCCTAGCTCTACAATCTCTAAATCTACACCGTATGCTAATCCAGTAATTAAAGTTACATCTGTCAGTTTTGCCCAGTCAACAATTTGTTTACATAAGTTTCTAGCTAAATATGTTGGCTGCCTAGTACCTGCCACAGCTAGAATCCGCGGCTGATCAAATACATCCAAAGATTGTGCCAGTACGTTTAAGCTCTCTGGCGCATCTGGAATCTGAGCTAACCTTTCAGGCAACTGCGCTTTTGATAAATCTCGTAATTGCATAAGTTACTTACAACCTCCTCTAAAATTTGAGTAAACACAGTTCACAAAGTCGCGCACCACAGGGTTTAAATAGCCACCACCACCACCAAAGAACATATGCAACGCAAAAGTGTAATTGCGGCCATTATGTTCAAACGAACCAACAGACCAACTATGTACTCGTGGCCGGCCTTTTTCATCTGCAGCCTCCGCAGAACCTGTCTTAATACGCACATTACCCGGAACTTTATTTAAATGGGCATAAGCAGTGCCACCAGGCATATGTGCCACTTTGTACATCCCATCCATAATTAACGCCTGAGTATTAGGATCTAAAGCAATACTACGTACCAATTCTGGTTGGATATTCTTTTCCACTGCGCCAGTATTAGTAATTTCCGCTTTGATAATTTGCGGCTTAAATAACTTGCCACCATTTGTTAACGACTGCGTAGCCATTGCCATTTGGGCGGTAGTAGCCACGAACATACCTTGGCCAATCGACATATTGCAGGTATCTCCAGGGTACCAACTTTGTTTAAACGTAGTCTGCTTATATTCGGGGCCAGGCAATACACCTGATGCCTCTCCAGCAAACCCAATATTTGTTTTTGTACCAAACCCAAACTGCGCCAAGTCGTCTACTATACGTTGAATGCCTAAATTAGCTTCTGCAGCCATTAAATTAGTACAAAAGAAAATATTACTAGATTTAGCCAAAGCAGTTGTAATATCTAGTAAGCCCAATTTACGTTTACCGAATTCACAAAAGCTATTATTCCCTAATTTAATGCAGCCAGTAGAACGTAGTTTCGTTTGAGCATCGATAATGCCGTTGGTTAATAAGGTGTAAGCAGAGAATATTTTAAATGTAGAGCCTGTAGAGGATTGAATGCCTATTACTTTATCTAGCAAAGGTTTTCGGACATCCTGTAGCCAATTGCCGTATGCTTTGCTGTCAATCTGGTAGCTTAAAGCGTTTGGGTCATAAGATGGATAGCTAACATAAGCTATTACCTCACCAGTTTGAGTATCCGTAATCATCCCAGCTCCAGCTCTGGCGCCCATCACATCTGTTTGTCGCCCTAACAATTTATATAAAGATGCCTGCCAATTATGATCTATTGTTAGCTGCAAATTACCACCGTTAACTGGCGGAGTTAATTGATAGGTTTGGCCAAAACTACTGTGCCCATCTACTCCACGTAGCCACGAATCGTACTGATCTTCTAATCTATATTTTCCCGCCTGACTATTACTATTTAAACCACTGGCCACTTCTTGTTCATTTGGTAGCCCCGTGTAACCAATAATATGCGCGTACAACGGCCCGTAGATATACCTTCGCAGCTTCAAAGCATTTACGCCGATCGCCGCAAATTTCTGCAGTCCTAATTTGTTCGCTTCATCCTCCGCCAAAGTTTTACCTACTAATACCTGTGCATATTTTAGACTTAAACCTTGATCTATTTTTTGTTGAAAAGCTACGACATCGACATTAATACTTTTTAGTAAAGCTAATGTCTCCGCCTGTAATTGTACAGTTAGCTTGGACCATTCAGGTAAATTAATGTACAACTCGTAACCATTACTATTTGCTACTAAAGACACACCGTTTCGATCGTAAAATGTACCGCGCTCAGCAAACAATATCTGCTTTTCTGTTAAGCTGGCTTTCGATTGGATTAAAGCGTTAACTCCGTTATTCAATTGAATAAATAGAGTTAACCCCAGTAGCCCCAAAGTGACTGTAACCGTTAAGGCATACATATGCCATTTGGTTATTTTTTTTGATTGTTGATTCGCGGATAAAATACTCACTGCACTAGTATAACCAGGAGATTATTAAAAAGTAGTAAATTTATTAAACTATTAACTATTTTATCGTGAAACAGTGTTGCACGATACTAAACCCTTACTTGAATTTACAAGCGCGACTTAATGTTAACGCTACTAATTAGCTTTAGCGCTACATATCTATTCAAAAGCGCAACCAGTATTTACTAATAGCCTTAACAAACGGGGATTATTAATCAATTCCAAATTTCCTTTAAGTACCGCCTGCTGTGGTTTTTGCACCACAATCGCTTTCATACCTATCACTTTGGTGACAAAACTACTTATGCCTGGCAGTTCAGCACCTCCTCCAGCCAAATATATGCCCTCACTTTGTAAATCGTTAATTACCTCCGCCGAACATTCAGAAATAGCGCGCAATACTGCATCGGTAATCTTTTGCAGCACAGGCAAAATTGCCTCTGCTATTTCGGTACCTCGAATTGTGATGCTTTTAGGCAAACCAGAATGAACATCGCGTCCTAATATTTTAATCTCCGACTGCTTACTAGACAGCAATAGATCTAGGCTGGCATGCTTAATCTTTAGATCTTCGGCCATAAAAGTACTGATCGCCAAATTGTATTTATTTTGTAAATAAGTCTGTAATGCCAAGTCCATTTCATCGCCAGCAATCTTAATTGTCTTATCTACCAATAATCTACCCTGACTAAGCACCACAATATCCGTAGTTCCACCGCCAATGTCTGCAATTAAACGCGCTTTACTTTCTTCCAAAGCCCAACCGGCCCCAATTGCCGCCGCCACAGGCTCGTACACAGCATAGGTTTTACCTGCACCAGCCGAAACGGCAGCATCTAACAAAGCCATCATTTCTACTTCTGACACAAGGGATGGAACACCTACAATTACCAAAGGTCTAAGTAACCCATGGTTTTGCTGGAGGGATTTAGTAATCGCCATTTTAAGCAAAGCCTCAGCACCAATAAATTCATTAATTACCCCGTCTTGTAAAGGACGAATACAGCGTACATATTCAGGAGTTCGACCAGCTAATTGGCGAGCCAAGCTACCGACTTCTACAATATTCTTACTTTGCTGATTAATGCATACAATAGAAGGCTCAAACAACAACCATTCACTACCTCTAATAGTAGCCAAAGTATTAGCCGTACCTAAATCTATAGCGATACCTGTACGAAATATTTGATTAAATTTATCGGAAAGAGAAATCATCAACTTGAGTTTAGCTCAAATTGGATTAACGAGCTAAGGTGACGCCTTGAAGTGAACCGTAATTACGGATTCTTTTTAATGCTTTTGTTGATAAAGTCATGCGACCAATCTTGCCATCTACCATTACACGTACGTTACGTACCAAATTTGGACGAAATACACGATTAGTTGCGGTAGCCTTTTTAGACCAAGGACCGCTAACACCACCAGCCTTACCACGTTTGTGTCCACGGCTTTTGCCTGCTACTGTTTGTTTTCCTAGAATGTCGCAACGTCGTGCCATATTATTGATCTTTATTATTTGGTTTAAGCCAAATATGCTCTATATAAGCGATTGAGATGATACCGTATTTCAGTACTCAATTCAATAGTAAAAATATCCGGGGAGAAGGATTTGAACCTACGTAGTCGTAAGACGCCTGATTTACAGTCAGGTGCGATTGACCGCTCCGCCATCCCCGGATAGGTGGGAATTATCTTATGCCAATGGGTGAATGTCAATCAGAATCTGAGGCGATGTTAAAAAAGAATAAGCTGGAATCGAGAGTCGAACTCGAGACCTCACCCTTACCAAGGGTGTGCTCTACCAACTGAGCTATCCCAGCTTGACTCGTTAAAATGTCTAAAGCAATAAAAGACCCACCAGGTGTTGGTTTTGTCCAGAAGGACAAGTGGTGGTGCTCAGTATAAAGCCTTTTGTACTTCCAAAGAAGCGCAGTAAGCTTTTACGATTTGCTCCTCCATTATTATTACTTGTAGATAAACCAACAGGATTTGGTGAGCTAAGTTAGTATAGCAGTTTAGGCTATTTGTTTGCTAGAATCACGCCGTGGCTAGCTTAGCTCAGCTGGTAGAGCAACCGCCTTGTAAGCGGTAGGTCCAGGGTTCGAATCCCTGAGCTAGCTTTCTTTTTGCAATACTTTTTATGTAGGAGCGTTTACTTTAAATGTATGCAAAATTGGAAACGCAATTACCTCAAGCCACGTGTTCGTAGATTTATTAGAAAGATCTTAGGCTACATTACTCTACGCACGCTGCAAAAACATCAACCTATAATAATTAGTGTAGCCGGAGGCGGCCCTACTAGCTTAATCCGCGAAGCCATCTTTTCTGTAGTTACAGAAAAACTACCAACAAGACGAAATATTGAGCTACCAGAAGCGGAATTCAGCATCCCCTTAACGGTTTTAGGCTACCCGGACTATCCTAGCTCATATTCAAAGTGGATTTGGGTAATCATAAAATCATTTATTCAGTTATTTACGGTAAAAGCTTTTAAGCACGCACTAGTCTTGGAACTAAAACCTTCTAAAACAAGCGTAATGGCTTATTGGTTATCTATTTTAAACCCAGAAATCTTAATTCAATTAGGCACTACTGTATACGAATTTACACCTACAGATTTTGGGCTATTTCGTAACTATAACATCGACGACAGTTCTACTGCTGGTTATGAACATATTGCTACCGAAGTGGGCAACTATTTACACATGGATTCTTTAGATATTGAATTAGGATTGGCCGCTATTCGATTTCCAGAAGCCAGAATTAGACTACTACCTGGTATAAATAGCTCTACGGTTGTAGATGCCACACATTACTATTTCCCGTTAAAGTTAGCTTCAGTTTTAGAAACAATCTCGACTGGTAAAGGCAGACTAATTGCGTTTACAGACTATGAATTAGATCAACAATTATTAACTGCAGAAAATTGGGAAGTTAATCCCTTAAATTTTACTCCGTTAAAAAATGATACTGTATTGTTACGCGGTAGACGGGCAGATTTGATCGTGAGACACGGCAATATAATCAATCGGTTACAAGCAATAGCTGGATGAGCAGAATTTCACTAGATCCACAGCAAGAGCAAAAGTTGATAGTGGCAGCCCAAAAAGATATTAGTAACTTTACGCCATTGTACACCCATTACTACCCACATATTTTACGCTTTACTCTAAGTAAATTACATTCAAAAGAAGTCGCCGAAGACATTACCGCTCAAACATTTCAAAAAGCTATCCAAAGTATTCAATCGTTTAAATGGCAAGGTACCCCCTTTTCTGCCTGGCTTTATCAAATTACTAAAAGATTAATTATCGATTGTTACCGTAAACAGGCCAGACAAAAGACTACTGATTTTACTGGCCAATCAGAAGACACATTACCAGCTAGTAATTACGACCTCCAAGCCCTAGCTATTGATTCTATTCATTCAGATACTATTCAAGCAGAGTTGTTAACCTTTTCATCTCCAGAGCGAGAAATCATTTATTTAAAATTCTATTTGGGCTACACCAATAAGCTAATTGCCCAGACCGTAAATATCAGCGAGACAAATGTTGGCACAATTATTCACCGGTCCGTAAAAAAATTAAAAGAGCGCTTGAGCTAATTGCCAGTTTAAGGCGATAATGATTTATGTACGTACCAGGCAGAAACCCCGTCACTGAGCTATTAAGATCAAAATATCCAGTCAAACAACTTTTCTTGCAAGAAGAGATCAATGTAGATCACAAAATCGCCGAGATTACAGCTTTAGCTAGACAACGTAATGTAAAGCCTGAATTCATTAGCAGAAAGCAACTATCTAAGATATCCGATAGCGACGATCATCAGGGAGTTTTAGCCTTAACCGATTTTGATTTTGGTCCAGTACCAGAATCTGCGTTAGAAAAAGGTGGTGGCTACATTTATATTCGCGAAGCTCAATACGAGCAAAATGCTGGCGCAATTATTCGCACCGCCGAAGTAGCTGGTTTAGCTGGAGTAATTTTGCCCCCAGATTTACGAATTAGTCCGACAATTGTGCGAATTAGCATGGGTGCAATTTTCCACATTCCGATTTACCAACATTCCCTGTTCCCGACCATCAAACAATTTAATGAATTTGCCTTTGCTGTATATGGGATCGAACGCGGTGGCGACAATATATTTCAAGCCGAATTAAACGAAGATTGCTTAATGATTATCGGCGGTGAAGATCACGCTTTAAGTGAAGAAATCTTAACTAGGTGTGACAAAACACTATCTATCCCCCAATACGGTAAAGTTAACTCACTTAATATGAGTGTGGCGGCTGGGTTGGTTATTTATAATTATTCAAGGCAACATAAATTAGGGCAGCCAAGTTGAATGCCCTAATTTTAAAGCCAGCAATAACAGTATTACCCGAGCTAGAGCGGATAGTTGGGCCAAATGTGACAACATACAGATACGAGATATATAACTACGATTACGATGCGCACAAGGCAGCCTGGGCTACACTCAGTATGTATTAGCCTAAAACAAACCGTATCGGGATATAAAGTAAGACTTTCTGCTTTCGAAAGAGCTCCAGGTGCCCAATTAGTGATTCCTTATCTACCTGAACAAGCGGATGCAACTTTCATACTCTAAGTTATTAAGAATATCCCAAACAAGCTGTTTACCGCCGCTAACTCCGCTGCTATAATCCCAATGCGAATTTGTAATTTCCAATACTAAATATGGCAACTAAGGGCAAGAAAAAAAGTGCAGCATATCGTTTAATTCACGAAGAAACTGGTCATCACTATGTTATTCGTTTAGGACGCGAAGGCTTTGACAAAATGAAGGACAAAAAAGTCCGTAAGTATCACCCACGCTTGAAGCAACATGTTGAATACAAGTTGCGTAAAATCAAGAACAAGTAGATCTTAGGGCCGTGATGTCAACGGTAGCATGGCGGTCTCCAAAACCGCTCGTGGGAGTTCGAATCTCTCCGGCCCTGTTTTAGGGTTTGGAAAAAATAATTAAAATGTTTAAAGTAATTTTAAACCTACCAAAAAATGCAATTGACTATGTCAAATCGACATTTGCCGAATTGCGCAAAATTGAATGGCTTAAATTTAATAAAGTAGTCAGATATACTATTTTAGTCATTAGTGTGACTATCATTGTAACGCTAATTATCGTAGGATTAGATGCATTATTTACAACTATTAGAAACTGGTTGTTAACTTTATAAAATGGCAAAGACAAACACAGAAACGACAGAAACAGTAGAAATCGAAAACATTGCTTGGTTTGTACTAAGCAGTAGATCTGGTCACGAGAAAAAAGTGGCCGACAATATTCGTCAACGTATTCATGCAAACGGCATGGACGACTTCATCCCCGAAGTATTAGTACCAACTCAACAAAAAGTGGTAGCTAAAGACGGCAAAAAAAAGACAATGGAAGAAAGATTGTTTCCTGGCTACATTTTAGTCAGAATGCAATTAAACGAAGATACTTGGCATTTAGTGCGCAATACCGAAGGTGTAACTGGTTTTGTTGGTCAAACAAAAGAGCCAGAGCCAATTCCACAATCCCAGGTAGATGCAATCTTAGCGTTTGGTGAAATTGAACAAACAACCTACAAAACATCATTCAAGATGGGCGATGCAGTTAAAGTTGTAGACGGTCCGTTCAAGGACTTGATTGGTGAAGTAACCGAAATTAACGACGCCAAAGGTCAGCTTACCGTCTTACTATCCATGTTTGGACGTGAAGTGCCTACTCAACTGGACTTTTTACAAGTAAGTAGCTTATAATCTTGCGCTTATGGCACCTAAGAAGAAAGAAATCAAAAATGTATTAAAGTTAGAAGTTGCAGCTGGTCAAGCTAACCCTGCTCCACCTTTAGGACCTGTATTAGGTCAGAATGGTGTAAATATTCAGGCTTTCTGCGCTGAATTTAACGAGAAAACTCGTGATCGTATGGGGGAGAGACTGCCTGTAGTACTTACTGTTTATAAAGACGGTAGTTACAGCATGGTAATTAAGCAGCCAACAGTAGCTGGTATGGTTAAGAAAGCAGCCAAGATCGAAAAAGGCTCTGCTACTCCGCACAAAGTTAAAGTAGGTAAAATTTCTATGCAACAAGTAACCGAAATTGCTCAGAAAAAAATGCCTGATTTAAATACTACTAGCTTAGAATCTGCTAAAAAAATCGTTGCCGGAACTGCTCGCAGTTTAGGTGTAGATGTGAACTAAATTATATGAAAACAGCTAATAAACAAATACTAGATACCAATAAAGAATATACCCTTTCTGAAGCAGTAGCTTTATTAAAGAAAGTAAGTACTTCTAAATTTATTGGCACAGTTAATCTTGATGTAGTGATTAAAAAATCCAAAAAGACTCAAAACGATTCCCTGAAAGGAAGTGTTGCCCTACCTCATAAGTTCGGTACAGAAAAAAGAGTAATTGTATTTGCCGACGAAAAACTAGCTGAAGAAGCTAAAAAAGCAGGTGCAATAGATGCAGGCTTGGAAGACTTAATGGCTAAAGTAGAAGCTGGCAGCCTTACTTACGATGTAGTACTAGCTACACCAGATGTAATGCCGAAAATTGCTAAGCTAGGTCGTGTATTAGGTCCAAAAGGCTTAATGCCAAACCCAACTAACGGTACTATTGGTACAGCTGTAACCGAAATGGTTAAAGGCTATATGGGCGGTAGAATGAACTTTAAAATGAGTGATCAAAGTGTAGTGAGAGCTGGTGTTGCTAGGTTAGACATGTCAGACGAGCAAATTGCCGAAAACATTACCGCAATCTTAAAAGCAGTATTAAATGAAGGTAAGAAGTTTGGTGGACAACCGTTTGCCAGAATTACCCTCTCCCCTACTATGGGAAGTGGTGTAAAATTGAATCTGAATCATTTGTATACAAACATAAACTAGTGCTATTATCAGCACGTTGTCACAGACAATAGGCAGAGTAATCTTAAGCCCTATCGAGACAAAACAAATTTAAATATTGTTTTAGTTATCGATAGTGCTCTTTTACAGAGCACTTTTTTAGTTATAAATATAAAATATGGCCAAAACTAAATTACAAAAAGAAGCTATCTTAGCTGCCTACCAAACAAAGTTAGGTGAATCTACTGGTTTCTTTATTATTAAACCAACTGGTTTAACGCCAAACGATGTTACTGCTTTTAAAAAGAAGTTAACTGAAATTGGTAGTACTTTTACTGTAGTAAAAAACACTTTATTTGCAAAAGCACTTAAAGAAGCCAATTTACCTGAATTCGATACATTACAATTTGGTGAAAACGCTGTAATGTTTATCAATCAAGATATTGCTAATACAGCTAAATTACTAAAAGAATTCGCTAAAGAGCAAAAAGATAAAGTCGAGATTCGTGCTGGTGTAATTGAAGGTAGTGCCATTACTGGTGAAAAAGTGAGTGAATTAGCTGACTTACCAACAATGGAACAGAGTATTTCGATGATTGTTGGCTTAATTAATCAAAGCTTGGCTGGTATAACAAACGTATTAGAAGATAGCGTTCGTTCAGTGGCGGTGATTATTGATCAAGCGTTTAAAGACAAATAACATTAGACTATAAAAAACTTAATTTACTTATTTATTACTTATTTTAAAAATGGCCGATAAAGTACAAAAAATCGTAGACTCTATCAAGGAATTGACAGTTGTCGAAGCATTCGAGCTTAAAAAGTCTCTAGAAGACACCTTCGGTGTTACTGCTGCTGCCCCAATGATGATGGGTGCAATGCCAGCTGCCGCTGTAGAAGAAGTCGAAGAGAAGACTGAGTTCGACGTATTCCTAACCGAAATTGGCGCTGATAAAATCAACGTTATCAAAGCAGTTAAGGACTTAACTGGTTTAGGTTTGAAAGAATCTAAAGATGCTACAGAACAGTTACCTAATAAAATATTAGAAGCTGCTAGCAAAGAAAAAGCAACAGAAGCTGTTAAGAAACTAACAGAAGCTGGTGCAAAAGCAGAAATGAAATAATTTCTAACTTTGTAAGCTAAAAGCCCTGCGTAAGCAGGGCTTTTCTGTGCTTGATTAAGTGTAACTAAATAACCATTAATCTGATTGGACTTACTAACCACTTAGATAATAGTAGCTTTCTCACCTAGGCCTTTTTCACCATCGTGGCAATCTCATCTAGATGCTCTAAGGCGTACTTTAAGCCCCGAGATACACACATCAATGGGTCTTCCACCACAAAGAATGGTAAGTTTAGTGCTTTACTTAAAAATTGATCTAGCCCAGCTAGTAAAGAAGTGCCACCGCTCATAGCAACACCCCGCTCAACTAAATCAGAAACTAGTTCTGACGGTAAGGCCGCAATTAGTTTAGAAAGTACCTCGATAATTTCTCGGACTACAACTTTTAGTGGTTCTAATAAGTCGGTATCGTAAACTTCGATACTTAAAGGTTGACCTGTTTTTACATCTGCACCGTGTACCAGCATAGACTTCCCCTGTGGGCGGAAAATATTGGCGATTTGGATTTTTAGTTCTTCGGCAACTACAACTGGAATATCCAAGCCTTTAGTTTTCTTAATATGCTCCTTAATTGCTATATTTAAAGCATCCCCAGCCCCTCTGTGAGATGCAAACGATACAATTCCTCCTAAAGAAATTATGGCGATCTCGGCTGTACCACCACCTAAATTTACAATCATATTCGCCACACTATTATGTACAGGTAAGCCAGCACCTAGTGCTGCCGCAATTGGTTCAGCAAGTAGGTAAACTCTAGCCGCTCCAGCCATATGCGTAGCTCTAATCACAGCGCGTTCTTCTACAGATGTAAGCCCTGCTGGTACAGATAGAATAACCTCGGGTTTAATTGGCAGCCACTGATCTCGTTTAATCCGATCTAAAAAATGTTTTAGTAAAGCAGCCGTGGCTTTGTAGTGAGTAATTGCTCCATTTTCTAGTGGACGATATGCTTTAACAGTATCTGGAGCACGCCCAATCATCTGTTTTGCGGCGTCTCCCACCGCTCTAATTAGTCCAGTCTTATTGTCTAAAGCCACTACTGTTGGCTCTTGCCAGGTCACGCCCTCTTTCAATAATTGCACCACACTATTGGCCGTTCCTAAATCAATTGCGACTCTGCGTGCCTTAAACATGAACACAGTATATAATTAAATTGCTATGGCACAAACTTGGACAAAACGGCTAATTAATATAGGTTTCTTTTTGCTATCCACAACTATTGTAGTTGGAGGTGGTTTCTTGGCGTTAATGGCGGCCCGCGGCAACGTGATCACACCTACGGGCATTACTGGTACAGGCACAATTCGTCTTTATATCTCTCCCGAAGCAGACTTAACTGTATTTTTAGATGAACAACAACAAAAACTAACTAGCAACAAAACAATCGATAATGTACTGCCCGGAGAATACGAACTGCGCATTCAAAAAGAAGGATTTAATCAGTGGCAACAAAGAGTGAGCGTCAAAGAAGGTATTGTTACAGAAGTGTCTTCTCAATTGTTTCCAACTACTCTGCCCATTAGCCAGTTAACTACTGCTGGAATTCAAAATTTTACAACTAGTCGTACTGGTCGTGTAATTTATTACGTAACCGATACAGCCGCTATTGGTAGTAATATTGGAATTTGGCGTTTAGATTTAGAATCTGGCGGCCTTTTAGGTACAAATCAAAGTAGCACTAAACTTACAAATATTACTGCTGAAATTAAAGATTCAATTGCGGCCAATACTTACGAGTTGTTACCTTCCGCTAACGACTCTAAACTATTAATCAAAACACCAGCTGGTTTATATTTACTAGATGCTACCCGCTATAACGAGCCCAGCGCATTGAATAGATTAAACTTTAATTACAGCCTAGATAGTATTAGTTGGATTAACGATGGCACTAACTTATTGATCCGTAGCGGCAATCTGTTATTAGATTACGATACTGCTCGCGCATCTACCACCCTAATTACTTATGCTAACAGCAGCTCAGCGATTTATACCCAAACAGATAACGCTGTTTACTATATTGTTGATAAAAAGCTATTTAAGTACACTCCAACGCGAAATACTGCTGTAACTTTAGAAAATATTTCCTTGCCAGATGGAATCAGTAACCTGTTTAGCGGTAACTCCGATACTAGCTTAGTCATATCGGCTGCCAATAAACTCTATTTCTTAGATATTAGTACTAGTAGCCTAACGTCTATTGGTGCCTATAGTTTAAAGTCAATTGCTCCTTCTGGAAAAGAGTTATTACTTACCGACAGTAAACAAATCTTTGCCGCCAAAGTTAATATCAGCTTGGTACAAAATCTAGTTAACGTCAAAATTAATCCTACTGATTTACAAGAACTAGATAATAACCTGATTCAGTGGGCACCCAGTTCTGTTTACTTTGTATTCATAGATAAAAAGACAAACAGTTTAAGAGCTAGCAGCAGCTCTGTTCTAACTACAAACGAAGTAATGCCGAAGCTTTCGGCTACTGCAGATATTGGGTCATTTAAGATTAGTAGTGATTCAAACTACATCCTAATCAAGATTAAAGACAGCGACAGTACCTTAGTTAGAGATAATCTGTATAAATTAGAACTTAAATAGCTTTGCTTAGTTCTAGCTTTCTTTAGTACTTGTCTTAATACTTCTGTGTGGGATTTAAGCTTTAGATTAGCCAAAAAAGAACAAAATACGCTTGGTAGGAGTCGAACCTACAACCTTGCCCTTAGGACGGGCCTGCTCTATCCAATTGAGCTACAAGCGCATTCAGCCAATTATACTCTAAATACTAAACTGAAACCTAGTTGATCTCCCGATCTTTTAAGCTAGCTTGTGTATCTTGCTCCCACTCTCGTGAGTACAATACTTTATCGATTGCAGTTTGGTAATCATGAATTTCTGATTCAATGAACCAAATTTTGATTTCAGTTTCAGCTTCGGCGGCATTTCCCGATGCATGCACTAAGTTACGCACAGAACGCTCTGCTTCGTCGGCTAAAAAATATGAATCAATTGTGTAATCAGCAGTTATTGTTCCCATGTCTGCGTTTAACGGATTTGTACCTCCACGAATTTTGCGTACATGAGCTACAGCATGAGCGCCTTCTAATACAACGGCTACAATTGGACCTGTAGTTAAGTAAGTAACTAACTGACCTTGCACTCGCTTGGCAATTTCCATTGCTGTACGCTCCATTGGAATCCCCTTTTCGGCATATGCCGCAATTGTTTTCTCACCTAAAGCTAACATTGTCTCTTCTGGCATATCGTAATGACGACTAGCTAGATCTGCAGTTGGCCAGATCATTTTCATGGCTGTAATTTTCAAGCCTTTACGCTCAAATCTAGTGAAGATTTCGCCAATCAAACCACGCTGTACGGCATCTGGTTTAAGAAGAATTAAAGTACGTTCAAATGCAGAAAACTTTTTATACATGAATGATAATTAAAGAATAAGTTTGGTGATTGTATAATGTTAAGTCGGTTTACTCAACCTTTTTTAGAATTATCTAGGTTTTGAGTATCTTTAGTCTTTGGGTTGAATTGTAAATTCACCATTTTGTTGTGGCTGAATTATGATTGTACCGCTTAAGTCTGTACGCCAAATAGTAGCTCCAATACTAGTTAGATTTTGTAGCACCTGAGAGGTTGGATGCCCATAGCGATTATTCCTACCAGCACTAATGACTGCGGCTTGGGGACTAAAGCTTTCTAGCACTTTAATACCTGAGGAATTTTTACTTCCATGGTGCGATACTTTTAACACTTCTAAATCTAGCGTCGCATCTATCTGAGTTAGGTAATTAGCGACTTTTGATTCATAGCTAGAGGCCAAGTCTCCCATAGCTAGGAAATCAAATTCGCCATAACTAACTAGCAAACTTAATGAATTCTCGTTGGTATCAGCTTGGTACTTTAAGGGAACAGGCCAAACAGTATTGATCAAGATACAGCAGCCAAAGTTAAACTGGCTGCCTTGATCCAAATAGCTAATAGGAATGTTGTAGTTGGCAGCCTGCTTTGCAATATCTAGCCATAAAGCCTTTTTACTGTTTTTTGAACTACCATTAGTCCAAATACTTTTAACTAAACCTTTCTCTATTAAGTCTATTGCCCCTGCAGCATGATCTAAATCTGGGTGAGTGATTACTAATACATCTATTTGCTGATTTTGTTGCCAAACTCTATCTAATGCGAACAAAATATTACGACCAGGCCCTGTATCAATCAGAATATTTTGGTTTTGCTCGTTTCGTATCAATATCGCATCTCCTTGGCCAATATCTAGCACCGAAATCTGCACACTAGACGGCTCTAGATTATTCTGGCTTTGACTAGCAATGTAACCAAAACTAACTAGAGCAATAGTAATAGCCATAGCTAGAATACTACTTGCTAAAAAGATTTTAGATTTTCTTTTGCTTTGTAGAAATTGCATACAAAATTAGTAAGCTTAAAAATATTACGATGGTTACAAGTTTATACTTATTTACTAGATCTAATACAAATAGTAATAAATTCCAAACTACTTCGGCTAAATTTAATAAAAACAGGCTGATCGGTTGTGTAAAACCAAAAACCAACAGCACACCGCCCAAAAGCATAGCGTAAGGAATTAAGGGCAAGATAATTAGGTTCGCTAGCGGTGAAATCCAACTTAGACTGCCAAAATTTATCAGTAGCACTGGAGCCGTAGCGATGCTAGCCGCCAAACTTACAGCAAGTTCACTCCTAATTACCCTTGGTGCAAACTTTAAGTATTTAGTAAGTGGCTCTGTAAGCAATAGAATCCCCAGCAAAGCACTCAGGCTTAGTTGCCAGCTAATTGATAAATAAATTAAAGGATTTACCCAAAAGAAAACTAGATTGGTATACAAAATCGCCAACCAAATAGCTGTTGGCCTACCAGTAGCCGTAGCTAAAATAGTCACTAAAGCCATAATTACAGCTCTAGCAGCTGGTACGTTATCGCTACCAACAATTTGTAAGTATATTAAAAGACAAATTGGAATTAGCCTGTATAGTTTACGACGATTTATGCGACCACTAAAACCTAGAAGTAACGTGGCTACCAAAGTCACGTTATAACCAGACACAGATAATACATGTGTAATCCCTAAATCTTTGAATAACTGAATATTTTCAGCCCTCAGCTCGTATTTACCAATTACCACTCCGCACAAAAACTGACCTAATTCGTAGGCATAAATTGGTTTTAAGTTAGTACAATAGTCATTACTAGCATTTGCAGCAATAATCACTTCCGGATACGGGGCTTTAACTTCCCAACTTATTCCATTCACAATGTAACTGCGCTGAAACGGATCACCTAAGTCTAACTTAGCTAGTTCTCCATTTAGCTTTACTTTGCTACTTGGGTATATTCTAGGATATTTAGCTATCTTAGCTAATACTTTAGTAACACCTTTTTCTAGTACCAACTGTTGTTGAAACTCTTTACCCTCCGACTCTACAACTACCCAAGTGCCAGCTAAATCAGGTTTGTAGTCCAAAAATTCCCTGTAATAGTTTAACCGTGTCTGCGAAAATATACTAACAATTAGCCCTAGTAAGCAGTAACTTATTTTGCGATTAGTAAAAAATAGCCCTAGTAGAAATGTGCAGACAATAATTAACGGAAAGCCCATTAAACAAGTAATCGAGAATACACTTAGCCAAAAAATGTTTAGCTTAAACATAGCTAAAATTCTATTAATTCTTGAATATTACTAAGTACATTTGTACTAATACCCGATACTTTGTCTAAGTCCTCTAAACTACTATATGGCCGGGAATCTATAATTTTGGCGGCCAAAGCTGGTCCAATACCCGGAAGTAAATCTAGCTCTTGTACTGTAGCCTCGTTGATATTTGTTTTCGAAACTGCGTCTCTGTCAATCCCTTGCCCTGGAGTAGAAATTGATTTATTAGCAGTAACTATAATGTGCTGATAATTTGAGATTTTCTCCGCTAAATTTAAGTTGTCTATCTTAGCTTCAGCTGAAAACCCCCCAGCCAGTAATATTGCTTCACCAAGAGTTAACTCTTTATCTGTAATGAACACACCACTTCTAACTACCTCTCCGCTAACTGCAAAAGTAAGTTTATTTACTTTTGGTTGGCTCGACTGATTGGCCACCAACCAGTAGCAAGCTAGTAGCAACAGCAAATTTGCACCAATTAAGTATTTGTAAAGAAAATGAAATTTATTGAACATCCCATATTCTCCTCCTCAATCATTAAGAAGTACTTAACGTATTAAAACTTGCTGTAACACTAAAGGACTTACTGGTCTTGGTAAATTACTGTTAGATTCAATTACTTCCACTTTAGAAATAGAATCCAATACACTAAAACCACTAATTACTTGACCAATAACTGTGAATCGACCTTGCAAATCTGTAATGCGATTATCATCGCCCACAATAAAGAAGAATTGAGAACCATTAGTGTTTGGGCCGGCATTAGCCATAGCTAAACGGTATTTTGCCAATGGAATAGAACTAATATCCGATCTATTTTTATAGCCACGGCTAATCAGCTCAATCTGCCTAGCAGCGCTTAATCCTATGCTGGCTAAATTAAGCTCATCGTCCAAAAAGTAACCAGGGCCACCACGGCCATCGTTACCTAAATCATCATCTAAACTGTATCTATCCCCTCCTTGTAAAAGCAAATTAGGAATTAACCGATGAAATTTTGTGCCATTATAATAGCCATTATTAGCTAAAAAAACGAAATTATTTACATTACTAGGCGAGTTCCCTTCGAACAGATCTAACGTAATGTTTCCGTAATTTGTAGACATAACGGCGGTGTAATTGCGTCTGGCTTGTAAAGTGTAAGCAGGAGGATTTTGATAGAAAAAAGTAGTGTCCGGTACTGCTGGCCGGCGACCAAAGATGATGGGAATTACATAAACGTAGCCTATGTAAGCTAATAAACCCATCATCAATAGTGCGCCCAATAAGTACCACCAAATACGATTTTCTTTGCTAAACATTAAGTTACGATGTTAATAATTTTATCTTGCACGAAAATCACTTTTTTAGGCTCCCCAGTCACAAATCTAGTCACATTTTCTAACTGCATAGCCTCTCCCATTACTGTAGACTGCTCTGCGCCAATTGGCACTTCGATATTTCCGCGTACTTTACCATTCACTTGGATCGTAATTGTGACGACATCGCCAATAGATTTAGCGAAGTCAAACTCTGGCCAACTTGCCAAATGGATCGACTCCGTATGACCAAGCTGTGACCACAATTCATCGGTGATAAATGGTGCGAAAGGCGCCAATAGCTTTATAAATGCAATCCAATCTGCCCTACTTACCATCTGTGATTGAGCTTCGAACAATTTTAAGACTTTCATAAATTCGGCAATAGCAGTATTAAACCTTAAACTTTTAATATCATGACTAACTTTACTTGCCAAGCCGTGCATAGTGGCACTTAATTCACCATTTCCTTCAGTTAAACCAGCCAACAATGCCGCCTGCTGGAAATCGTATACTCGCGATAAAAAGCGGCGTACACCCTGCACCGCAGCGTCGCTCCAAGACTTATCTTGCTCCAACGGCCCCATAAACATTAAGTAGGTACGCATAGTGTCGGCACCATACTTTTGTACAATATCTGTGGGGCTAATTATATTGCCGAAACGTTTACCCATCTTACGTCCATCTGGGCCTAGAATTGTGCCCTGGTGCCTGTGGAACATAAATGGCTCGTCGAAATTGATATATCCGGCGTCGAACAATACTTTGGTGAAGAAACGCGAATACAACAAGTGTCCGTTTACATGTTCTGTCCCGCCCAAATAAAAGTCGATTGGCATCCATTCTAAGGCTTCTTTGCTGGCAAATGCCGCTTCATTTTTTGGATCTAAATAACGGAAGTAATACCAACTAGAACACATAAATGTATCTAAAGTATCTACTTCACGGTACCAACCTTTTCCATAACGCTCTTCCACTCCTTGTTGAAATGTTGGGGAGTAAGTTAGTGGTGATTGTCCGGTTGGCAAAAAGTCTACGTCGTCTGGCAATATTACCGGCAAATCGTCTGCATGCACTGGATGTGGCACACCCTCTGGGTCGTAGACCATTGGTACTGGCGCTCCCCAGAATCTCTGACGAGAGACAGACCAATCACGCAAACGATAGTTTACTTTTGGTACCGCTACTTTTAGCTCTGTTAACTTCTGTAAAATTGCTACACGGCCAGCTTTAAAGTTCATGCCGCTAAATTCTGCTGAATTAGCCAACGTGTATTTTTCTAAATTAGACTTAATTTCTTCAGCGTAAGAGATGTATTCGCCATCTCCTTCTACAATAGATTTGATTTCCGCACCCATAGTTTTGGCAAACTGCATGTCGCGTTCGTCGTGCATTGGGACACCCATCACAGCGCCAGTTCCATAAGTAGAGATTACATAATCACCAATGTATACGGGTAATTCCGCACCAGTTAATGGGTGAATAGCTTTCACACCTTCTAGTTTTAAACCTGATTTATCTTGCTGTTGCTGCCTCTCCAATTCGGACTTAAAGCCTGCCGTTGTCTGGTAAGTCTTCACGACGTCTAAGTTACCAATATCTATGCTGCCATCGCGTAAAGCATTGTATTCTGGAGCTAATGTTAAAAAAGTGGCGCCAAAAATCGTATCGTATGCTGTAGAGAATACGGTAATGTTATGTTTCTTTCCGGCGTTATCGATTACTTCAAATTGAATTTCGGCGCCATCACTTCTACCTATCCACTCAATTTCGCGGCGCTTACTTTCTTCTGGCCAATCCACCTTATCCAAATCGGCAATCAAGCGATCGGCGTAATCAGTAATCTTTAAGAACCATTGGGACATTTCTCGTTGGCTGATTACAGCACCGCAACGCTCACACTTACCATCTATAACTTGCTCATTAGCCAACACAGTTTTATCAGTTTCACACCAATTTACAAATTGCTTTTTACGATAAGCAATACCACGCTCATACATCAATAAAAAGAACCATTGAGTCCACTTATAATAGCTAGGTTCGTGACTTCCGACAGAACGATTCCAGTCCAAAGACATACCTAAGCCTTTAATCTGGGCTGTGAAATTACCAATTGCACGGTCAGTATTAATACGGGGGTGAATATTGGTCTTAATCGCGAAATTCTCGGCCGGTAAGCCAAAAGAATCCCAACCAATCACCTGTAACACATCGTGCCCTTGCATCCGCATGTAGCGGCTATAAATATCGCAAGCGGTATAAACTAATGAGTGTCCAGCATGCAAACCTTCTCCAGATGGATAAGGTAGTTGGGGTAAAATATATTTCTTATTTCCAGGTTTTGGTGCAGCGTCTGCGGCAAACCAACCACGTTTTTCCCAATAATCTCGCCATTTATTTTCTACTTGATTATGATCGTATTTTTCCATGAATTAAATTACTAAACTAAATAAATACAGTGCGGAAGACGCAAGAGTAAACTCGCCTAAGCGAGGAATAGACTGCCAATCGAAGAATACCTTATGCTCTTTTGCATATTCCAATTATCGCACGTATTAGTAGCTTAGTAATATGGACTCTAGACCTTTGTTTTCTAAGTCGGAACTAAACAGAATTACACCAGCTTTATCTGTCTGGTAAGCATATAACTCTAATAAAGCGTCTTTACAGATGGCTCGTAGATACTGTTTGCCGCCTCGCAACACTTCTGATTTAATCTCGCAGCCAGTGGTACTGCTTACAAACTGGTCTAGAATTGTTTTGAATGAAGTTAGATTCTCACTAATTAATATGCCACTAGCTAAATCAGTTTCTGCAAATTTACCATCTTTAGTGTAATAAGAGATGTATGTAGTATTTGGTTCAATAAAAGTACTTAAAGCATCTACTTTCTTTAAACCGCCAACTTCTTGTTTATTTTGTAAATAAGCAAGAGTTAATTTCTCGTTGGCAAATTCGTATGGTGCTCTTTTAGTAATCAAAGCAGCTGTAACAATAGCTAAGGCTACTAAACCAACTACTAATAATAAACTGGTGAACATTTTTAACCATTGGCGCTTAGTGCGTTTCTTAGCTAGGCCAGCTTTAATAGCTGCGATCTTGTCACGATTAAATATAGAACGAATTTTGATAATTACGACGTTATTCTTCATGCATTAGTTGTTAATAAACGCTAACATTATACATAATGCAATTGAAATTACTATTAAAAAGAATTAAACCCGGTAAACGCCTGTTTTTAGGGCTTAGTTTGATATCTGTTAGCTTTATTTTATTCGTAGGATTCGTTTTTTTACGCCATCGCCAACTGTGCGGCTATCAGCAAGCAGTGACTTCTGGACTACTAGTAAATAAGAGTGACCAAAGTTTCTGTCCTAGCATTCTGTCCCACTCTAATTGGGGGCAAATCATTAGCAACGCTTTTAAGTTCAATTTAATCAATTCACTTTCAGAAGGAACGCTAAGTTTGTTTCAAATCAAAGCATCTGCTGCCGAAAATTGTAGTGATCAATTAAACCCACTTTGTTGGTTTGGCGATAGTAAACCAAGTTTACGCCAATCGGATGGGTTTACTAACGTAGTACTAATAGGATTAGATACACGTGGCGGTAAAGGGTTAAAAAACACTGATACCATTGTGTTAGCAAGTCTAGATCATGCTTCAGGGAAAGTATTACTACTCTCTTTTCCCCGTGATTTATACGTAAAATACCGTAATCCCAAAGGTGCCAATGTATCTTATAAAATCAATGGAATTTACGCTTTAAGTGGTATCGAAGGTTTAAATGGCGCCATCAGCCAAATTACCGGCAAGCCTATTCACTATTACGCCTACATTAATCTGACTGTGTTTAGCGAATCAATCACAGCCTTAGGTGGTGTAAGTATCAACTTAGAAAAACCGTTTAGTGACTTATTCCCCTGTGTAGAATTAAAAGAGAAGAGACAAGGCTGCGCTACTCGTAAAGGCGGTTTCGGGCGGTTCCAATTTCCAGCCGGGCTAAACAATTTTGATGCAATCGACGCCAATATCTACGCTAGATCGCGTTACGCTAGTTCAGACTTTGACCGAGCTAGACGCCAGCAGAATGTAATTTCGGCAATTTTAAAACAAGCACTTAGCCAATCAAAACCGTTAAACGAACGTCTGGCTACCTACATAAACTTGTACAATATTTTCCGCGCTCAAGTACTAACAGACGTCCAACTGCAAGACTTGGCCGGGTTATTCGCAATTGCCGATCAACTCAACGATAATCCCATTAAAGTTACCTTAGATCCGGCATTAGATGGCGGCCGAATCGTTAAAAACTCTGGAATTATTGCGGGGGTTGGCTACTCTATTGAATTTAAAGACGGCAGTTATCGCCAGTTTCAAAACTATATTTCCTCTATTTGGAATAACTTAGCATTCTACAGTGAACGCCCGAAAATCTTAGTGGTAAATGCTTCTGGTGAATCCTTATCTCCTGATTCTGTTGTTGGTAAATTAGTAAATAATGTTCCAGCCTACAGCGAGATTAAGTATATTGACAATAGTAATCTAGATTTCGAAAGAATGCGCATCTACAGCTTTACAGATAAGGCCTCTAGCTTAAACGAACTAACTAGCTTGGTTCCCGGAAGTTTAGTATTCAGTAGTGAATTAGATAAAGTTACTCGCAGCGATTATCAAGAAGATCTATTGTTAATTGTCGGTAAGCAACCCCTGGTAAACTAATACTTCATCTACTAACTTGCGGCCAGCAATTAGTTGTTGCTTTGGGCTACCAATGCTTGAAACACTATTCCATTTAGCATTAAATTTATCGGCATTCTGGCAAACTTCGTATTCTGGGCTTAACAAACAACTAGCTAAAAATAGCTCCTGATAGTTCACAGCAAGCACGTCGCCGACACTTAGAATGTGTTCCATCGTGGCTATTTTCAGTTCTAAGTCGTACAGCTCTAAGTTAGTGTACTTAGTAATATTGGGAATACTTCTACGTACTTCTAAAGCTAATTCGGTAAAACCATTCAAGGCCCTCTGGGATTTAAATCCCGTGTGTTGGCTACTGAAAATTAGGTTTTCGGCTTGCAGCTTAAACTTAGTAAATTTAGAAGCATCCACTAAGGAGTAATTAACATCTGCTTTTTTATCTGCTAAGCGAGCCAGTATCTTCAAACCTTTTAAAGGCAATGCTGTTACACAGTTTAGTTTAGTTGGGGATTGCCACTCAGCCACGTGTACAAATAAGTCTTTCTTATCTAAAGCCACCTGATTAGTGATTTCGCGAAACAGTTCTTGCTCCAATAAGATTGCCTGCGAGCAGTTATTACTTTCTTGAGCTGTTTTATAGCCAGGCCACAACACCGTAATCTTTTGCATTGGAGATAGTCTATTATTCACAGCCAATACTTTAGGGAAATACATTAAATCCCCTGGAATAGCTGTAAATACTAACGTAATAACTACCCAAGATAACAGCGAAACAATCGTTAAGATGATTGTTTTACGTCTAAACACTCGATTTATCCTTTTAACTAGATGCTTAACTACTTTTCGCTTTCTTTTATGATCAGTCTTTACTTCTGTATGTTTTGATTTACTTTTACTTCTTTTCACCTGTTTATAGTATCAAACTAATTAATGTTATGCAGGAAACAAAGATTTAACAAAGATTTAACAAAGATTTAGCAAGGATTTTAAGTTCTGCTAATAATTATGTTTTCCTTATCTGTAATACCTACTTACAAATTTATCGCGCCTCATTTCACTCCCATTTGCGGCTGTAACTACCCGGGTAAATTCTCCAGTAAAGATAGTTGGTGAATGTATATTGTATTTTTTCCAATCAACCATCGCTACCTTCCTTTTGGGAGCTGCCTGCGCGGTACGTATTGTCACGGTATGATACTGCCAGCCGTCTCCAACTCTAGAAATATCAACATCTAAAAGTACAGGGTAATCGTAATCATTGATAAAAGCTAGATCTAACTTAGGATTAGTATAGTAAGCAGCATCTACAATGTTCATGTTATAGCCCCATTCATATGATTTCACATAAAATCCATGCGGAGTACGCTCGGTAATTTCGAAACCAGCCTCTAGCGCAGCGCGGTAGATCGTAGTTGTAGCGTTGCAAATACCACCGCTAATTGGACTACCATTTGCCATACGCCCACGTGGTTGAGGTTTAATTGTGTCGATATAAGAGAATCTAGACTTTGCAGGAATAATCACATCTTCCAGAGCTTCAATTCCATATTGAGCAAATTTTAGAGATGAATTAGCGTACCCATTACGAATAATATCGATCCGAGTTTTGCCGCTAGCTACCACATTAGAAAAGTCATAAACCGGCTTACCATTCATAAGAATTTCTGGCGCAATATCTGTATATGCCAGCTGTAAATCGTTCGTTTTAGCAACCAACCAGTCCTGGATCTTAGTTAAAGTGGCAGCAGAATCAATTTTCTTACCAGGTGTATAAGCAGATAATAGCCAAATTGCGCCGTTCTGTTCGCGGTAGTCGCCTAATTTAGCTGGTTGAATTGTGTCGTCAGCTAAGCGCTTAATCTTCTGAGCTATTAAGTCTATGTCTACAATCTGCCAATTCTGATTTACGTCTAAGGCCAAATCAGTCTTTATAAGCTCCTGGGCGCCTAATACTGAATTTATTGTACTTAGCCTCTCCGATACATGTGATACGTATTTATTACAAATCTCAAATTGTTGCTTTGCCCTATCTGCTTTAATAAATTTAGCTAAATCAAGATCGAGCAGCTCTTTACCAATATCCAGATTTAGCTCCTGCGTTAAAGCTTCGTTATCGATTTGCCAAAAATACTTGCCAGTTTCGCAGCCTAATAGTAAGTTTCCTTGCCAACGAACTCCATCGCTAGGGCTTTTAGCCAAACTAATTCCAAACTCTTCTAATAACAGTTGCGGATTTAGGCTGATTTCTGGAGCGATACTCACTGGATCTTGGATATTATCTAAAGCTGCAGCCCACACCGCCACAATATCTATACCTTTACCATAGCTAATAGCCTTACTGGTATCTAATTTAAAACCTACATGCTGAGGATTGATGTATTTATTTACACCATTTAACGAGACATTAATCTGTGGCTGCATATTTGAGTTATTACTACTGGCAAACAGTACACTTGAGCTACCAGCAATATTTACGTTTGCAAGTCTAGCCAATGCTTTATCTTTTAACATTGTGTTTACAACTATGTAGTAGCCAAAAAACACCCATAAAGCTACATTTATAACTAAGAAAATAAATAGAGGAATATTTTTACCAATATCAACACGACCCTTGGCAGTAGGTATTTGCTTCATTAGGATATATGCAGATGTATACTAGAATTATGCTAGCTTATGTAGATAAGCTAAGCAAGGCGTGAAACAGGCTACTCCAGGTCTTGGGTAAAATTTCGGGTTGAATTTGATAGCAGGAATTCAAAAAATTGGTGTTTGTTTGAAAAAGTCAGAACCCATTTCGAGCAGAACCCCTAGCTTCGCCGCTTCAAACTCCGAAAAGAGCAATCTGATTATGACATTTTTGTTTGCTTTTTTCTACATCTTCGCGGCGACCCGAGACGCATACAATTCAGTTTGCGCTAGGGCGCAATCAAATCTATATGTGCTTGCCCCGCCCGCCCTGTGCGCGCGCAAATCCCCGCCGTTTTTAGGAAACATTATAAAACGGCGGGGATTGCTCCCTTACTTGCAATAACTAACTGTTAACCTTTGATTCAAGAAAACTCTTTAGTTTTGCAAATGGCTTGAGAGGTAGTCAGCTTTATTTTGATTGCCAGTTATGAATGTGATGTTTGTCATAATTTTAATCAGCTAGGTGTGCATGGTCGTTATAAATCCACAAATGCCATGTTGGTTTTTCCTCAAAGCTCTCACGATATTGCAAAACTGTAATTCCCGTATTCTCCATTGTGGTAGTTCTTTGTATATTTCTAAACGCTTCGCCAGAAAGAAGATTGCCGAGTAATACACGAGCGACAATCGTTCGCAAGAAATAACCATGCGTTACGACGACTAACGATTGTTCTGTTTTGTTTTGCAAAAAAGTAAGAGCTTTGTCGGCTCGTGCGATGAGGTCATCAAAATTTTCTCCATCTTCCGCTCTCATATTTGGTGTATATAAACTTTTCTCCCATTCTTTCCAAAGAGTGTTCGCCTTCTCGTCTGTATAAGGTTTGCCGTTGATGTATGTCGGCTTTATTCGTTCAACAAAAAGTTCGGAGTACTCCACTTTTTTGTCTGTCGCTTTAGCTATCGCTTCTGCCGTCTGCTTTGCCCGCTCAAATGGACTAGCGATAAGTGCATCAAAAGACAATTTAGAAACTCTTTTTGCAATACTTTCTGCTTGTTGTTTCCCCGTATCATTTAGTGGTGAATCAGGCGATTGGAAAACTGGGGCAACATTGTCTGCGCTTTGTCCATGTCGTACGAAATACACAATTTTTTCTGTTTTGTCTTTCATAATTATTTTGTTAGTAAATTATCAACCGAAACACCAAGAGCTTTCGCAATTTTATGACTTGCACTACAATCATATCAATTTTCTATTCTTTTCTCAATGTCGTCCTAGCGGCGAAGCTAGGGGTTCTGCTCGAAATGGGTTCTGACTTTTTCAAACAAACTCCACCAAATTTGATTTGGTGGAGTCTACGGGAATCGAACCCGTAACCTCACCCATGCCATGGGTGCGCTCTACCAATTGAGCTAAGACCCCGATCAATAGATTATACCTTTAAGCAATCTGCAAAAACAATGCAGCCCAACTTGCAAACCACACAATTCCGACTAAAATCAACAAAACCTTATACGTCGGGGCAATCTTTGCCACAAAACTATCAACTGCTTCGATTACTGGATTTTGTTTAACAAGATTCATAATTATCTCCTAATAGCGTACGGTACATATGCCTGCGGGTCAATATTCGAATTATTGAAGCGCAAAGTCAAGTGCAAATGAGTACCAGTGCTATTTCCGGTGTTTCCCATGTACATAATATCTTGGCCTTTCTGTACGTAATCGCCTACTTTAACCCAGATATTACCGTCGCCGTGATAGTAATGGCTCTCTACAGTATTTCCATGATCGATAATAATTGTCCAGCCAGCACGGTTTAACCAGCCAGCTTTGGTAACTCTACCAGCAGCAATCGCTCTAATTGGACAACCACCACGCTTTGTTAAGTCTACCCCTGTGTGAGAACTACTAATTCCTCTACTCCAATTGTAACCGGCACATTGTGGGTGCGATAGCGGATCATCGAACGTTCCAGCAGCCAAACTGCCTAAGGCCGCACCTGCAGAACGCCCAGAAGCTACGTAGCCGCTAGATTTAGGTCTATTTCGAGCGATAATCTGTGGTGGAGGTGGCGGAAGCTGACCATTAGGCACGAATACCAACGTATTAGCCAAAGCGTAATTAGGCCCCTTTAAATCGTTAATATCTACAATGGTATTTTTATCACCACTAGTTAACGAAGCAATTGAATCCAACGTATCTTTATCACTTGTTTGATAAAGTACGCCATTAATTTCCGGAATTTTTAATAATGCGCCCACCGGAGCATTGTCCGTGAATGGACTCAAAATCTTATTATTAGACCATTTCACCGTATCTTTACTGACGCCAAACTTATCGGCAATTCCTTGTAAAGAATCGCCATTAGCAATTGTATATTCAGTTACGACATAGTTCCCTTGGTTATTAGCCACTGGCACTACCGAAGTCAGATTACTACCTTGGCTGCCTAATTCAGAAATAGCTAATGATTGTAGTTGCCCTTCGGCACTAGCATTAACCGATGATGTGCGTAATTTAAGTGAAATACCAGAAAATAAAACTGTAATCGTAATCCCAGCTACAAACAAATGAAATGAACTTTTATATAAACTACCTCTACCCCAGAACATTCTACGCACAATTGCATTTTTGAAGTTGATTACCGAATCCACTGCCAAACTAAACAGCTCGTGAATATAGACAACCACAATCCGGGGGATCAATTTTAAATATTTACGAAAAAAGTTTTTCATTAGAAGGGAATATACTTTTGGGGATCGACTAATAGTGGACCATTTTTCAAAGTAATATGTAAATGAGTACCACGACTATTCCCAGTATTTCCCATGTACATGATATCATCTCCCTTTTCGACTTGCTGACCAACTTTTACCCATATAGATCCCTGAAGCCCATGATAGTAATGACTTTGAATACCATTTCCGTGATCAATAATTATAGAATATGCGGCACGGCTGTCTAAATAACCAGCGCTAACAACTCTACCCGCAGCTATTGCTCTAATTGGACAACCACCGCTTTTGGCCCAGTCTGTACCAGTGTGGTAACCGCCGGAATTAATATTAGTATTAATTCCACGGTTAAATCTAAACCCACCACATTGCGGGTGAGTTAACGGACTATCAAAGAATCCCAGTGGAAATCCACCAATAGTTTCGGTAATCACGCTAGTTGGGGCCAAATAACCGCCGCGAGCAGGCTTAGCTCGACCAAGTGGTGGAGGCGGTGGCATTTTCCCTCCCGGTACAAATACAAACTGGCCAGCAGCTACTGCAGTGTCGACGCCAAAACCATTTACGTCTATTACAGTTTTTCGATCACCGCTAGTTAGACTTAAAATAGAATCAAAACTATCTCCTGATCTTACTTCGTAAAGTACACCATCGAAATCAGGAACAGTTAATTGACTACCGACAGAAATACCATCGTTGTAAGGACTTAAAATGCGTGAATTTGACCATTTAATCGTGTCTTTACTAACCTTGTACTTAGTAGCCAGCGTATCTAAGGTCTCGCCAGCTAGAACTGTATGTGTGGTAATACTAAATGTAGCTAAACTCGTGAGTGATTTAGCGGCTTGAATATTAGTACCTTGCGTCCCTGTTGTCTCAAAAAGGTCGGCAACTAACCCATTAGACAGGGCGTCTACATTACTTAATTGTAACTTTGCCGTAACTCCTGAGATCAAAACAGTAATTGCTACAGTGGCAATTAATAAATGCGCAGAACTTTTATACAAACTACCTCTACCCCAAAACATCTTCCGCACAATAGTGGAATACACGGCAGGTACCATATCTGCTATTAGGTCTATCAATGCCACAAACCACCATCTTAATGATTTTAAGCTCTGCAGCAAAGTAATTCTACTACCAGATTTCTGCTTAGCGTTATAATTTATTTCGTCGCTACCCATAGAAAGGCGTGCCCACAGTATATCATTTTTAACTGTGGGCACGCCTTGAACTCTACTTTTAAGTGCAACTAATCTAGAAAAACTAGCCTCTTAATTATTACCGTCTACACTAGCAATTATTGTTGTTCATGAATTGTTTTCAAGAACTCTGCATTGTTTTTTGTACGTCGAAGCCTACTAATCAGCACTTCCGATGGGTTCGAATCGCGCTGACCGCCAATGGCGTCTAACATTCTAATTACTTGCCACACAGAGGTTAGTGTTTGTGGTTCTAATAACAGCTCTTCGTTACGAGTACGTGAACCTAGCACATCGATAGCTGGGAATAACCGCTTATCGGCCAAACGGCTGTCTAAACGCAGTTCCATATTACCTGTACCTTTAAACTCCTCAAAAATCACTTCGTCCATTTTGCTTCCAGTTTCTACTAAAGCTGTGGCAATAATAGTTAAACTGGCTGCGCCTTCGAAATTACGCGCAGCACCAAAAAATTTCTTTGGTGGGAAAATAGCTACTGGGTCAAAACCTCCAGATAGTGTTCTACCAGATGGTGGAGCCACAATATTGTATGCTCTAGCCAATCTCGTTAAGCTATCCATCAGAATTACTACGTCTTTACCCTGCTCTACTAAGCGTTTTGCACGTTCAACTGCCATCTCGGCTACTTTAACGTGAATCTCTGGATGCTCATCGAAGTTGGCGGCAATCACTTCACCCTTTACGGATCTTTCCATGTCGGTAACTTCTTCCGGACGCTCACCCACTAAAACTACCATTAAATGCATTTCTGGGTAGTTTGTACTAATACCATGAGCAATTTCCTTTAGAATTGTTGTTTTACCAGCTTTTGGCGGCGCTACAACCATAGCTCTTTGACCTTTACCAATTGGGGAAATCAAATCTATCAATCTAGTAGACAAAATATGACTTTCAGTCTCTAACTTGATCTGCTCTGTAGGGAAAATGGTAGTTAATTTCTGGAAATATGGACGACTAATCGCGTTTTCTGGTGGTAAAGCATTAATTGCTTCGATCTTTAACAGAGACAAGTAACGCTCACCTTCTTTTGGAGCTCTGGCCTGACCGAAAATATAGTCACCTTGTCTTAAGTTAAATCTTTTAATTTGAGAGCTGGAAACATACACATCAGATTCCCCTGGCAGCATTTTAATACTACGCAAGATACCGTGTGAATCACTCATAATATCTAATACGCCCTCGGCAAAGATGTTGCCACCATGGCGAATTTGTTCTTCCAAGATATTAATCACTAGCTCGTTTTTCTTCATTTCCGCACTCTCTTGAACACCTAATTTTGAAGCTAGTAGACGTAAGTCACCTATATTCATATTTTCTAACTCATTTAATGAGGTAGACGGTGAAACTTGATCGCGGCTGGAATTGGAATTGAAATTATTACCGGCAACATTGTTGTTACCACTGTTGTTGTTCCCGCTGTTGTTATTGTTGTTGTTGTTACTATTGTTAAATTGCTGCTGTGGTTGGCGCACCTGGTTATTACCATTGCCTTGAGAGCGGTTGCCACTAAATGGCTTATATGGTCTAAACCCTTGATTTTGTTGGTTTGAGACAGATTGTTGTACTGATTGGCTTGATTGATTTAGTACTGGCCGTTGTTGTAATGATTGGCCTGGTGCCGTCTGATTCGACGTCGTTTGCGGCACCTCTTGACTGGATATTTGTGGTTGTACGACTTGAGTCGATTGGGCAGTTTCTGCAACAGGCTCAGCTTTAACAGCTTCTACTTGCACAGATGCTGAAGCTACTTCTGGTTGTACGGCAATTACTACTGGTGCTACTGACTGTGCAGTGGCTACAGTTACATCTGGCTGACTTAATTCTACTGGTGAAGCTATTTGTGCCGTTTCAATAACTGCATCATTTGCTACATCTACAGGTAAAATTTCAGAATCAACTGTTATTTTTGATTTACTAACTCTAGGAGTTTTGGCTACTGGGGCCATATTTGGGAAAACTGATTAATATATAAACTAAAAGATTTCCTTCTCGGCAAAACTTACTTCGTTGGAAAATGATTTATGAGGTTAAGCAATATTAACTACCGCAACTTTATATGTCAACAACCAAGAAATTCAAGTGACTTTTAAAGCTGGTCAACCGTACTGCCCGTTGGTCGACCAGCTATAAGAACCACCATTTTATTAAGCTTTCCGGGAGCCCAGTAAGTCCCAATCTGGTTTTTGCCAGGCTGGGTGTACGCGAACCAGACTCCGGGAAAGCTCAACAAATCAAAACGGTTTATCAATGTGCAATTATTATATACCCTATAGAAATTTTATGTCAAGTCCTATAGTATTTGAGGTTTAAATAAGTGCCTGTTTTTATGTGTAACTCCTATGGTAAAGGGTTTACACCTACGGGTAACAACCAGTAAAAAGCTTATTTGCAGTACATTCTTCCAGCGAAACAGACGTATTCCAGTTAACAACAGTTACCCCCGTGTAGATAAAAATGATACGTTTGTATCTCTACCATATTTGTGAAACAGTGTTTCACAAATATAGAGACAAAAACAGCTCACTCTACTAAACTCGACAGTAAAACAGCGCTTCGCAATAGTGATGCTAATCAGAATACAAATTAAACAGGATTACTTAAGATCTGCCACAGAAGATACACCAATCAATTTAACGCCAGTTGGTGCTTTAACTTTACGGTCTCTAGTTAAATTCGCGGGTAAATAGACATTACTTACTCCTTGGCGTAAAACAGCAGTTAGCCTACCTGCTAAGTATTCAGGTAAAGCTACTCTGCCAGACAGCGTTAGCTCCCCGACATACAAATTGCTTGCATCAATAGCTTTATCGGCTACAGAAGATAGAATTGCCGCCGCAATTGCTAAATCGCTAGCTGGGTGGTTGAGCTTATATCCATTGGCAGCCCTGACGTATACGTCTTTATTTCCAAGCCCAATGCCTGTAAAGCGGTCTAAAATAGCGCACAATAGCTGTAGCCTACTCACAGAAACGCCTTCAGCAACACGCTTAGGATAGGCAAATACTGTGGTAGAGGTTAAAGCTTGCACTTCGATGATCAAAGGCCTTGTCCCTTCCCAAATTACAGTTTTAGCCGTACCTACGCTCGATTGTTGCTCAGTAACTAAACCTTGCCAGTTTGGGCTAATATCGTTTAAGCCTTTATCTGACATGGTGAATAGCCCAGCCTCATTTGCAGAACCAAATCTATTTTTATACACTCGTAAAATCCTATAGTCGTGTAATTCTTCACCTTCTAATTGCACCACCGTATCTACCAAATGCTCCAATACTTTAGGTCCAGCAATTGAACCTTCCTTATTTATGTGTCCAACTAGAATCAAAATGAACCCCGACTGTTTAGCAGCGCTAACTAAAACGGATGTGCAAGCCTTAACCTGCGTTAAGCTTCCTGGTAAACCGTTTACATTCTCGGCGTAAATAGTTTGAATTGAATCCACAATCACTATTTCTGGTTTAAAACTATCTACGTGTTCCAGCAAGCCATTTACGCCAGCAGCAGATAAGAGCTTTAAATTTGATATGTTTTTGGTATTAAATAATCTGGTAGCTCGACCAGCAACTTGCTGCACAGATTCCTCGCCTGAGGCGTATAGGACGCTTAAACCTTGATCGGCGAAATTTTTGGCCGCCTGCAGCAGTAAAGTAGACTTTCCAACCCCTGGCTCCCCAGCAAACAACATTACTTGGGCAGGTACAAGGCCTCCACCAATTGCTAAATCGAACTCAACAAAGCCGGTGGAATTTCTAGGTAATTCGGAGATTTCTACTTCGCTTAAATCGATTAATTGGCCAGATTCGGCAATTACTTGTTTGGCTGCTTTTACTTCTTGATTAAGCACGGCTTGCTCTTCTACAGTACCCCACTCACCACAATTCGTGCAGCGTCCCAACCACTTTTGATAGGTAGCGCTACAATTGCTGCAGATGAATTCGACTTTGGGTTTAGACACAAATATAGGATATCACACAGACTGTGATGTCTTAAAACTTAGGATTATGCTTCTGATAGATTATGTTTTAGTAATTCTCATTCTTGCAACTAAGCTGGAAATATAGTCAAAAAAGTCAAATACTCAAGCTAGTAAGGCTATACACAACTTGCCTTAGTTTAGCCTGTAGTATATAATTAATATATTATGGGAGAACCGCAACTTAACCTACTACCTACAATTGATCAGATCAGACAGGAAATTGAAAATCTATCAAATTCAGAAAAGAGAATTTACTTGGCAGGAGTTGCTAAAGAAGCCATCAACTACCATGGGGCAAACTTATATACAGTAGATAGTTTTTTAAGAGATCTAGTTAATCTACTTCCAGGGCCAATCTACTTTGTAGATATAGATGGCACATTAACCGGTGGCACTTTTGTAAGTGATAATAATCAAATCTATGAATATAAGACAGCACATATTTCTGCCGCTAGTTTACTAAATAAGATCCGTAAGCTAGATGGAACAGTAATTTTCCTAACCTACAATCATATTGAGCAGCAAACAAAAGTTTACAGCTCAGATAATACTGATATCGCTGTTGGCTTAATACTAACTAGCTTAGAAGTGAACCTTAGAGAATTAGAATTACTAGGCGACGGAGATTTACTTTTTGCCACCCCCGCATTTGTGCCGAGACCAACCAAAGCAGCTCTTTTGGAGGAAGAGGAAGTTCCTACAAACTTAGCTAGTAAATTGATCAGAGATTATTTACCCAAGCGGCTTGCAGATCAAAGCGTTTCTAATGCTGATCTTATAGAAAGAATTTCAAAATTTATTATTGACGCTGAAGGTCTTAGTAGCGAAAATCAAGCTGGATTAATTGCTAAATTGGATGGAAACAGAGGAATAGTAATTCAGAAAGACATTGGATTTCTATTCGAAAAACGCTGTTTCTTAATTGATGATAATCCAACCATGGCCGGATCGAGCGTAGAGTTAATGCATGTTGATAATAAGTTAGATAGAGATGCAAACTACGCCAAAATATTAGTAGATCTTTTCGTTAAAGCTGAGAAACTAGATACGTTAATCCAAGATCTTAAGTTAGAAACAGATAGTTTGAGTGCAGCTATTTACGCAGAATTACAATCCAGAAATCTAGTTGAAGCTTAAGTGAGTTCTAGGTGGCAAAAATACAACTATTAGTAAATATTTGGCATAAGTCGTTTTCCTACTCAAAAACCACCTTCTCTTCTACAAGCTTAGCCGCCATCTTTACCTCTTTCTTCTGTGATAGCTTAATTCCTTTATCGATTAAGTAGTTAGCTACACCGGCTTCTAGCACTTCTTGGACTTTGCGCCGCAAATTACGTGCGCCATACTCTTTGCTGTAGCCTTCTTGGTTAATCCAAGCCACAACACCTTCTGGAACACTTACCAAGATATGCTTATCTAGTGCCCTGCCCACAAAATCATCGATAAGTAGTCTAGTAATTTGAAGACAATCTTTTTCATTTAACCCACGGAAAACCAACACTTCATCTAATCGATTTAAGATTTCTGGACGGACTTCATCGCGTAACTCTTCTAGAATATCGTTGCGCATCTGTTCAAATTCTTTGTCCAATTCTTTTTCTGCTAAATCATCTGCATTGATATTAAAGCCGATTTTCTGATTTTTAGCTACATCTTCGGCGCCAATATTTGAGGTCAAAATTACTACAGTATTTTTAAAACTTGTTTTACGGCCACGACCATCTTCTAAACTTCCCTCTTCTAAGATCTGAAGCAAAATATTCAAGATTTCAGGGTGAGCTTTTTCTATTTCATCGAACAAGACTACGCTATATGGCTTACGGCGAATGCGTTCAGTTAGTTGCCCGCCTTCTTGGTAGCCAACATAACCCGGAGGTGCGCCAACTAATTTAGCTACGCTATGTTGCTCCATGAATTCGCTCATATTTAGTTGTACCAGTAAGTCTTCAGCGCCAAATAGTTCTTTGGCGATAATTTTAGCTAATTCTGTTTTGCCAACACCAGTTGGACCTAAGAATAGGAAAGAAGCTAATGGTCGCTTATCGCTTTGCAAGCCTAATTGAGTTCTTTTTAACGCATCTACTGTTGAATCTAATACATGGTTTTGACCGATAATATGTTTGCCGATTACCCCTCTTAGTTCTTTTAGTTTTTTGTAATCAATATTAGATGCTGCCAACGGAATTTTAGTCCACTTCACCACTACATTTTGTATCATCTGCGCATCTACAGCTTTGAGTTTACGTTTAGACCCACCTTTACCCTCCATTACATCTTCGATTGCTTGAACTAGTTCTTCTTCTGTATGCCTTAGTGTATAGGCTCTTACTAGGTTTTTATCAGTAATTGCTGCTTCTTTTTTGCGCCTAGTAACTAATAGCTTTTCTCCTAGCTTAGCTAATTCTGGTTCTAGCTCTACTTCCACACCCACACGTAACCCTGCCGCTGCTTCATCTATTAGATCAATTGCTTTGTCTGGTAAATATCTGTCGTTAATGTACTTACTAGATAGTTCAATTGCCGCTTTTACAGCTTCATCTTTAATTTTTACGTTATGATACTCTTCAAATTCACCTTTTAGATTAGATAAAATCTCCAAAGCAGACTTCTTATCGATTTCGGCAATATCTACTGGTTGAAAACGACGGCTAAGTGCCGCATCTTCATCGAAAAAACGTCTGTATTCGCCCATTGTTGTCGCCCCAATGATTCTCAATCTTGGATCGGCTAAATATGGCTTTAGAATATTGGCGATATCCATCGAGTCACGTCCTCCTTGGCTGCCAGCACCGACAATCATATGAATCTCGTCGATAAATAAGATTTTATTGCCGGCATTAATAGCTTCGTTTACCACCGCTAAAATACGTTCCTCTAAGTCTCCACGCACTTTTGCGCCAGCCATTAAGCTTGCTACCTCTAGTGAAACTACTTGCTTGTCTAAAAATGAAGGCGGCACGTCTTGAGCAATTATTCTTTGCACTAAGCCTTGGACTACTGCTGTTTTACCAACACCAGCATCACCAACTAAGATTGGATTGTTTTTAGTTTTACGGGCCAGAATGTGAATTAATCTTTCGATTTCAGTGTCACGGCCTGTGATTTGCATAAATTCTTTATTGGCGGCCTGCAAATTCATATCTCTGGAGAAATACGTTAAAGACTCTTCTTCGGCCTCACCATTAATTTCTCCAAATAGATCTTCGATGTTCTGAGGGCCGTTATTTTGTTGTTGGTTGTTGTTCTGATTTTGGTTTTGATTTTTATCAGTTTTAGATAGAACTCCTGGCCAATAATTACCAATTGCAGTGAGCTCTTTGGCGGCTGATTCTGCATCTAGACCTAATGTAGTTAATTCTTGTACAAAAGGCTCATTTACACTTTCTAGAATAGCGATAAACAAATGCTCAACGCCTACGTATACATGATCCATACGGCTGGCAATTACAAAGCTGTAGTTAATCACTTGTTTCAACTGCTCCGCAAAGCGTGGTATTTCTGCTACATATGTTGGCTCTTGTTTGATCGACTCTTCTAAATGCTTTACAGTATTATCTAAATCCAAATTAAATTGACCAAACAACTTAGAGATAATAGTACTAGGCTTCGCTAGAATAGCTAAGAATAAGTGAACTGCTTTGACTTCTTTATTGTTTAAAGACGCTGATCTGCTTGCTGCTGAAGCCAATGCATCTTTAGCGTTTTCGGTGATACGGTTGAATCCGGTAATTTCTGCCATAGATTTATTTTAGCAGATGACTCCGTTGAGTGCTAACCAGCTGCAGCTATTTTTGACCAGTTATATATAGTATTATGTAACTCGTGCACTCCCACAGAAGAAAGATCTACCAGTATAGTAAGTCCGGCTGGAGTAAATTCAGCTTATTCTTAATTCCGATGTTTGCGGTGCTCTTTGCTGACTCATTTATGGCCTACGGGTTCCCAATTGTGATTGAAGGTGCTGTAAACAATCCTGCTAGTATGGGTTTAATTTTGGCTTTCTCGTCTATGGTCGGTGTAGTGTTTGATTTGCTAGTACCTAGATTATTTGGCGATCGCAGTTGGCAGCGGATATTGTTTACTGGCATCCTTGTGGGCATGTTGTTTCCGATTTTGGTCTTTTTAGGAATTAGCCAACAGATAGTTCTGCTTCTATTCATTGCTTCTGCCGCCTGGGGTATTTATTACGAACTGATCTTGTTTGCCAGTCAAGATTTTATCTCTAATGAGGAATCGGCAAAATTGCAAGACCGCGACTGGAGTATTTTTGCCATTATTTGGCACATTGCAATTCTGTTGGCACCAATCATTGCTTCTCGCTTTATCGATACTAGTTACCAAGCATTTACAACCTTTGGTTTAATTTTGTACGCAATTGCTTTAGGTCTATTCTGGCTGGTACTTGCCCGCAAACGAAGTTTAGCTAAATTAAAACCGCTACTGCCTCCGATCTACAGCTTTAAAAAACAGTTGAAGTACTTATCTGGATTGTTTTTCTACTTTATTATCAGTATAACTGTGACATTGCTAACAGCGCTGCATTGGGGTTTTGGTGGCCTTTACGGTGAAGAACTGATGATTCAAAATGTGCCATCATGGCTTATTTTTACAGGTTTTTCTGGTGGCCTATTGTTAGGTAGCTTAATTAAGCTACGCTTCCATATTCCAGCTACCAAAAAATCTTTAGCTGTTATTATGTGTTTAAGCGGGATATGTCTAGCGCTGACTTCTGTAGTCTCAGATGCAATACTAATTGCCTTACTAATTATGGCTAGTACGACATTTTTAGCTATTACTGAAATCTTATTAGCCACAATTTTTAGTCGCCAAGGTGAACTTGCTAAACAAGATGAGATTTACGCTTTAAATATCGAACGTCTGGGTATATCTATTGGCTTTATAATCTTCCCGATTGTGTTAGGTTTAGTGTCTGAAAACATTGGCTATGGTAAAACTTTTAGCTTAGCTGGAATTGCTGTGACTATAATTGCTCTTGTCTGCGGTGTTTATGCCATCTACAAAAGGCAGTAATTGCTAGTTTTGATCAATCCCTAAGATGTTTATATCGTTCAAAGATGCGAAAGAATTATCGTTTATTCCTTCAACCGTAAAAATCTTTAGGTCACTATTTATAGTTATATCTGTCTACATAACCCGCAAAATCATTTAAATTTAGTAACTTTTCATCAAACATATGGTCTTTGTTTAATAGCACAGAGTCATGTTTAATATGAGACATGATGAATTTCTCGAACTCTGTTCTCGAAACCTGAGTGAATTCATCATGCGTATAAATTTGGGTGAAATTACTGTCTAAACTGATGATTTC
>Ga0163152_10000965_pt1 | contig 46887 bp, 42 predicted proteins | sample OliLakLV19MP8IB2_FD_148635 | JGI IMG/M metagenome (GOLD analysis project Ga0163152, IMG submission 148635) | Freshwater microbial mat bacterial communities from Lake Vanda, McMurdo Dry Valleys, Antarctica - Oligotrophic Lake LV.19.MP8.IB-2 | ecosystem: Environmental > Aquatic > Freshwater >...
GAGTAAAAGTACATCACTGACGGTGGATGCAGGTGTTAACGCAGAGGGCCCCCGATCGGGGGCCCTCTGCGTTAACACCTGCATCCACCGTCAGTGATGTACTTTTACTCCGCCCAAGTGATGTATTTTTGGTCCGGCGTTGACACGCAGGCGCCGCTGCAATTGTTTGTCGGCGCCACTGGCGAGCCGATCTGGAAGCATGCCCGCTTTCCAGCGTTGTGCGCGCGCCTTGGGCTTGCTCAGTATTGGGTAGAAACCAAGAAGTGGCCCGATTGCGCGAGCGAGACGGCATACGACTTCAAAGCGGCGTGTGGGGCCGCCGTGGCCGCCGCTTAGACCTCGTCGACGCTGACTTTTCCGTCTTTGAGTTTGAGCGCCAGTTTGCCGTGCTTCAGCGCCAGCGCGCGCTCACCAAAGACTTCGCGCCGCCAGCCTTGCAGAGCCGCGACGTCGGCATTGTCATCGGCTGCAATCGCTTCGACTTCGGGCGCCGAGGCGATGAGACGCGGCGCCACGTTGTGGCGCTCGGCTTCGTAGCGCAGCAGCACTTTTAGCAACTCGACCGTCGGTCCCAGACCAGGCGGCACTGGCGGTGGGCGTTCGTGCTTGTAGACGGGCCGATCGGGATCGCTGAAGCCGCGGTCCAGGGCTTGAATGAGTTCTTGGGCTGCGCGGGAATTTCCGAAGCCGCGGGGCACGGCGCGCATGCGCTCGAAATCAGCTGCATTTTTCGGGCGCTGTTCTGCGATTTCGTAGAGAGCCTCGTCCTTTACGACGCGCCCGCGCGGCACGTCGCGCTGCTGCGCTTGGCGTTCGCGCCATGCGGCGGCGACTTGCAGGCCCAACACATAGTCAGCTGTCGTCTTGCGCAGCTTCAGCCGGTTCCAGGAATTTTCCGGAGTCGTATCGTAGATGTTCGGATTGAGCAGATAATTATGCTCTTCATCGAGCCAGGAGAGCCGTCCTTCGCTTTCCAGCTTGTCGTGCATCTTTGGATAGATGTCGCGCAAATGGGTGACGTCAGCCAGGGCGTACTCAAGCTGGGCATCCGACAGTGGGCGGCGGCTCCAATCGGTGAACCGCGAGGATTTATCCAAGCGGCGCTTGAGCACTTGCTGGACGAGCGCGTCGTACGCGACCGTATCGCCGTAACCGCAGGCCATCGCTGCAATTTGCGTGTCGAACACCGGATGCGGAAGCTTGCCGCCGATCTTGAGGAAAATTTCTAGGTCCTGACGCGCGGCGTGGAAGATCTTCAGCACCTTCTCGTTCGCCATCAGCTCCATGAACGGCGCAAGCTCCAAGCCATCGGCGAGTGGATCGATCACGCCCTCGACGCCCGGCGCAGCGGCCTGGATTAGGCACAGCTTTGGCCAGTACGTGGTTTCGCGCATGAACTCGGTATCGACCGCGACAAACGGTTGCTGCGCCATCTCCTGGCACAGTGCTTCCAAGTCGGCAGTCTTGGTGATGACGCGCATAAGGCTGGTTGCGGCGCGCCGGGCTTGGGGTCAAGCGCGGACGCCGCCTCAGGCGGTATTATTCCGGCGCCACGGCAGGTTGAGGCGTGATGAAACCTTCGCCCAATGCTCCGCTGGCGATCAGGTTGCGGAGGTAGGCGTCATCGTGGGCTGGGACGAGCACCAGGTCAGGATTTGCCGCGGCAACATCATGCAGCGCGCGCAGTTGGCGCAGAACTTCGCCGCGGCCGGGATCAACACCGGGCATGATCCAGGTGATGAAGCGCGGGCGCCCGCGCAGGTGTTCGACACTGCCCATGACCCACGCGATATCGCCGATGAACAGATATTCGCGCGTTGCGGTCTTTGCGTAGATTAGGATCGTGCCGGGAGAGTGGCCGGGCATCGCAACAGCCACCACGCCTGGCGCGACGCGCTGTGGCTGCGTGAGATCGAGCTGTGCTGCGCCGGCGATTTCAGGCGCGAGTTGTCCGTTGGGTGCGTGTTGTGGAAGGCCTGCGAGCTGCGCGGCGGTGAGGTCGAGATTGCGCGCAATGTCAGCGGGCTGGGGATGGCGGGCGATCGCCATGACGTGATCGAGGTGCTCGTGCGTGATCATCACGGTGGGCGAGCGTGTCATTGCAGTGAGCACGCGTTCGTATGCTTGTTCGTCGAAGCTGCCTTTGCCTTGTGACATTTGGTCGAGCGTGTCGCGGTCGACTGCGCCGTCGATGATGGTGTCGCCGTTTGGCGCGACGAGCTGAAATGAGTTGTAGGACAGCGTCCGTTCGCTGCCGAAGACGCCGGCTTCGGTCGCGAAGCTCGGGGCGTTGCTTTCGCCGACGAACTCGATGTTTACGCCCGTTGGAAGCGTGGCGGCGGCATCGTTGGCGACGAGTTCGCGATACGCGGCAAGATCGACAATGCCGTCCGCCTCAGCCGGAGCGGCAGCGTCTAGCACGGCATACCAAAACAGCGCCGCCAGTGCGGCGAGCACGATCGCAATCCCAGCCAGCCATTTCATGAGTGTCCCCCTGCGGTATCTTCGCGTGGTCCTGATAGCACAATCTTCATCTGATCGGCGGGGAATGGTCTAGCCAGGGCAAGCGCGTCTTCTGTGGAGCCGTCCAGCCACACATCAATGTCGCCGCCTGTGAGCATTACCGGCATGGCTTCGGCGTGGATCGGCCTTGTGCGATCGTTCGCATCGGTCGTGAGGATCGAGAACAGCAGGTGCGCGGCGTCCTCCTTGCCCCGGATGCCGCTCCAGGGCCGCCAAATCCCCGCGAAGCAGAAGAGCGAGCGGTCTTCGCCGAGCCCGAACCAGTGCGCCACCTTCGGTGTGTCGGTGTATTCAACAAAGCTCGTGGCCGGGACGACGCAGCGATAACGAGGGGAATCCAGCCATCCGCGCCAGTAGCTGGATTTCAGGTTGCGCACATTAGTGACCGGCCGTTTGCCGCCGCCAGCGGGCGGGAAGCCCCAGCGCATCATGACGACCTCGCGCAGGCCGTCCTTTGAGTTGCCGACCACCGGCGCCATTTGGTCCGGGAAAATGGCGGGTAAGGGCGGCTGATTTCCGGTCCTATCGCGCATAGCGCGGGTGTAGGCCACCAGCGCCTCGCGAGATTTGGTCATAGAATAGAGGTTGCACATCTGTGGGTCTGTTCTGCCGGGACGCCCCGCGCCTTGACAAGGCGGCTACCCCCATGCGCTTTCCGCGAAAATTGCGTCCGGCCGTTCCTGTTTCGGGCGCATCTGGAGTTTCCTATGCACGCCTACCGATCCCACACCTGCGGCGCTCTACGACCGGCTGATGCCGGCAAGGATGTCCGCTTGGGCGGCTGGGTGCACCGCAAGCGCGACCTGGGCGGGCTCCTCTTTGTCGATTTGCGCGACCATTATGGGATTACCCAATTGGTGATCAATCCAGGCTCGCCTGCGTTTCCATTGTTCGAGCGTGTCCGCGCAGAAACGGTGGTTCGGATCGACGGCAAAGTCATCGAGCGTGGCAAGGACACCGTGAACGCTGAGCTTCCGACCGGCGAAATCGAGGTTCGCGTCGAAGATGCTGAAGTGCTCGGCACGGCGGAAGAACTGCCGCTGCCGGTATTCGGCGCGCCGGATTATCCGGAAGAGATCCGTCTAAAGTACCGCTTTCTCGATCTGCGCCGCGATAAGCTGCACCGGTCGATCCTGCTGCGCAGCCAAGTGATTGCATCGCTTCGCCGCCGCATGATCGATCAAGGCTTTACTGAGTTCCAGACGCCGATTCTGACGGCGTCGAGCCCAGAAGGTGCGCGCGACTTCCTGGTGCCGTCACGCCTGCATCCCGGCAAGTTTTACGCGCTCCCGCAAGCGCCGCAGCAATTCAAGCAGCTGCTGATGGTGGCGGGCTTCGATAAGTATTTTCAAATTGCGCCGTGCTTCCGCGACGAAGACGCGCGCGCAGACCGTTCGCCGGGCGAGTTCTATCAACTCGATTTCGAGATGAGCTTCGTCACCCAGGAAGACGTGTTCAACGCCATTGGTCCGGTGTTGGCTGGCGTGTTTGAGGAGTTCGGAAACGGCAAGCGCGTGACGCCCGCCAACGAATTCGCTCGCATCTCCTACTCCGCGTCTATGCGCGCTTTTGGCAGCGACAAGCCCGACCTTAGAAACCCACTCGTCATTCACGACGTAACAAACGTGTTTAGAGACGGTGGGTTTGGTGTTTTTGCCAACGCCATAGCTAAGGACCCACAAAACCGCGTATTCGCAATTCCCGCTCCGAGCGGGGGATCGCGAGCGTTCTGCGACCGAATGAACGCGTGGGCGCAGGGAGAAGGTCAGCCGGGGCTGGGATACATCTTCTGGAAGGGTGACGAAGAGGGGAAGCAATTCCTCGCGACGACTGGCTATCCCATGCCGTCTGGCCCGATCGCAAAGAACCTCGGAAGCGATCTCGTAGAAGTGCTGCGGAAGGAGACCAACGGTCGGATCGGAGAGTTTATTCGGTTGCCGGTTCCGGCTTCCGAATTGCCCGGTCCCGAGTTGGAAAGCTTTCCAAATGAGGTTGCCAACCTCTATCGCAATCTTCGGCCCGATGGCTTGCAAGCGGGCGACGCTCTGTTCTTCGTTTTGGGGCGCCCTGAGACGGCGCTCAAATTCGCTGGCGCGGCACGCACGAAGTTGGCCAATGAACTGAACCTCGCCGACAAGGATCAGTTCAAGTTCTGCTGGATCGTCGACTTCCCGATGTACGAGTGGAGCGAGGAAGAGAAGAAGATCGACTTCTCGCACAACCCGTTCTCGATGCCGAACTTCGACCACGAGAAGTTCTTGAAGCTCGACCTAAGCGATCGCGCGACGATCGAGAAGATCACGGCGTTCCAGTACGACATCGTTTGCAACGGTGTTGAGCTCTCGTCAGGCGCTATTCGTAACCACAAGCCTGAGATCATGATCAAAGCGTTCGAACTCGCCGGTTATCCGCAGAGCGTGGTCGAAGAGAAGTTCGGCGGCATGTTGAACGCCTTCCGCTATGGCGCGCCGCCGCACGGTGGCTCGGCGCCGGGCGTTGATCGCATCGTCATGCTGCTCGCGGGCGTCGACAACATCCGTGAAGTCATCGTCTTCCCGTTCAATCAGCAGGCGCAAGACTTGATGATGAACGCGCCGGGCGAAGTGACGCCGAAGCAGCTGAAGGAGCTGCACATTCGGATCGCGGAAGTACCGAAGAGCTAGGGAAAGTTATGGGTTATGAGTGGATCGCCGCAACAGCAGGTATTGTCGGGGCCCTTGGCGCCGTATTGGTGCAGGGTCTGCTCAATCACTTTGCAGGAGTCGACGAACGCAAACGCGAACTGCTCCTCCAATCGTATCAGGCGCTAATAGAGGCGACCGCCGCCTTGGCCTCTGCCGAGGATCGCAACGAGGCGTTGCGAGGGCTCATCGCCGCGAAGCAAAGAATTCTCTATTTTGCTCCTACCGAGGTGGTCCATGCGCTCGCACGGTTCGCCCGTACGTCACAAAGGTTCGTGGACCCAGGTGCAGTAGCGGCGTTTGCCCAATTGCTTCAGGCAATGCGATCATCCCTGAAGCTCGAAGCGGTCGAGAACACGGATTTATTGAGGGTGCTCGTTGGGCGAGATCAGTTGGAGCCAACCGAAGCACAAGGCGGGACTGATAAGCCAGGCGGTAGCAACGTATCTTGATTTCCGCACGCTTGCGTCAGCTCGTGCTGCGTAAGTCCCGAACTACGTCGAAGGTCGGCACCCGAGACATCTGCTCCATGCATCCGGGCTCCATGGAAACGCGCTCCGCGAAAGATTGCGTGTCGACAGCGTGAACGCGTCAGGTCGGCGTTAGTAAAATCGGCGGAGGTAAACCGCGAATAGCTCGCGTCAGCCCGCGCCAGCACCGCGTTCGAAAAATCGCTGCGGCTGAAATTCGAGTGGGTCATCCGCGCGCCGGTGAGGATGCGGCCCGAGAGATCGCACTCTTCGCAAACGCCGCCATAGGCCGGCGCGAGATCGACGCGCGCGTCTGCGCCGAACGGCCAAAACGCCGAGGCCTGACTCGCCGACGCCGCCGCCAAGGCGGCAGCCGCGAAAACGGCGAGGCGGAATTGTGTCAGCACGGCGCCGGGTTAGGCGCGCTCAAGTTTTCGCGCCAGTGAACTTGCAGTAAGCGAGAATTGTTACTGGTTGTTACCGCAGGCGGAGATAGTCATGCCCGCTGGAAGCGTCGTCGTTGCGTCACCGCACGCAGTATCCAGCTGAGCCTGAGTGACGCCAACGGCGTCGGCAAGTTCCGCCCCTGAGAAGTTCGCGCCATTTAGCGTTGCACCATTCAGGCGCGCGCCGCCGAGATAAGCGCCGACAAGCGTCGCGCCTTCAAGATTGGTGTCGCTCAGGTCAGCGCCTAAGAGGCGCGCGCCGAAGAAGTTTGTCAGCGACATGTTGGCGCCGTGGAAGCGGGCGCGATCAGCGGTAGCGAGCGAGAGGTCCGCCTGGCGAATGCGCGCGCCCGAGAGGTTGCGGCCAGCGATCGATTGATAGGCGAGGCTGATTTGAAAGAGGTCGCAGTTGGCGCAGGAGGCGCCGCCACGAACGCGCGTCGCGATCGCGTCACGCTCAGCCTGGTTGGTGATTGGACCGCCTGTAGCGGACGGCGCCTGCGCGAACGCAGGCGTCGTTAATGTCAAAAGGCAAGCAAACAGCGCGGCGCGTTTCATAATGGCGCAACTCCAAAACAAGTTGCGTTCGCTGTCGCATGACACGGGCCAGACTAGCGTCCCGGGCGAGTGCCAGACTGAACGCCGATATCACGCGGGCTGCCAGCTGCGACCAGGGATGCGCACATCCGGATTGACACGGGCCGAAGGCCGCTGCGCGTCTGGATGTAGGCTGTGGTGGCGAAATCGCCGTATTGCTCAATAGAACTGCTCAGGCTGCTGCCGTGCTGATAGAGGCAAGCTGCATTGCCGTTGCCGATCTGCGTGATCGCGCCGGAATTGTTAGCGCCGGCTTGGCCGAGGGCCGCCTCATTGCCGCGTCCCGCTTGCACCACCGCAGCGGCATGACCCGACCCGCTCTGATTGACGATCGCGGCGTTCGGCCGGTTGTAGATGTTGCGCGAACCCATGCCCTGCGCGTTTGCTGCGCCCGCGAGCAGGGCGGCAAAGCACAGGGCGAGTGCTGGCATGGTGAGTGATGATTTCTTCATGACACAACCTCAAAGCCTGAATGCGCGGCGGCAGAGTTCGCCGGTTTCGTCGCTAAGTGTGAGCACTGCGCGGACGCGAGAGCCACGCTCGACGCTGATCTCGTTTTCGCCAAGCGTGGCGGCCATGCCCGCTTCGAGCACGAGGGGACCGCCTTGGCTGATTTCAGCCGAGCCGCCGCCGCCGGATTTGATGATGCGAAGGTCGTATTCGCCATCAATGTCGCGATCAGCAAAGGCGCGCGCCTGGATCAACACCCCATTGTCTGTGCGCCGTGAGCGTACTTCGCATGTAACGGCCTCTGCGTGACTGGCTTCGATGTAGGCGGCTGATGTGTCAGCCGCGATGAACGTTGCACCCGGCGCCGCACTTAAGAGTCCGGGTTCGGAGACTTGCTCAACGGCGGCGAAGTTCTGCGCGGACGCAGAACATGCCGAAAGCAAGGCTGCGAGCGCGATGATTGAAAGTGATGTCTTGATCATTGTTCTGCTCCATCAACTGAAGCGGGAGATGCGGGAAGGGCCGAGTGCGCCTTCCCGCACGATCACCGTCAGTTGTAGCCGCTTTGGACCACCACCGAGATGTTGCCTTCGCCGCGTTGGCGGACTTCGACGTCCTGATTGTTGCCAATCTGGATGATGCCTGACGTGTTGTTCACGCCGTCTTGGTCAGTCACTGCGCGGCTGCCGTTTCCGATCTGCGCGACGCCGGCGACGTTGCCCCGGCCCGTCTGGATCGTATCGGCGCGGAGGTTGCGGCCTTCTTGCCCTGTGGCGGAGAAGTTGTCGCGGCCGACTTGCGTCGTCGTGACGTGGTTGCGCGTGCCGTACTGATCCATGCGCATGAAGTTGTTGTAGCCCTCTTGAACGCCGCGTGCGTAGTGGCGCCCGCCGCGTTGATTGACGACCGCGCCATTGCGATCACCAGTTTGAGCTGCGCCCGCGGCATTGGCGTAACCGGATTGGTTCACAACAGTGCGGTTTTGAGCGTGAGCCGCGCCAACACCCATGCTGGCGAAGAGAGCGGCGGCGGCGACGGCAGTCATAAAGCGTTTCATGGTTCAAGCTCCCAAGTTCAAGTGACAGCGCACCCTCGCCAGCGCTTGAACGAATGAGACGATGCCGTGAACGACCTGAGCGGCGTTTGAACAAGAGCTTCAGCGAGCAGTTTTTGTTGATTGATTTCAGCCGCCTCGCGCGCACGCGCGTGATGCCGATCTCGGGCTGAACCGGCGCTGAATGGTGGAGGCCTTTGCATCCAAGCCGCGCACCACACGCATCTGATCGGCAAGGCCCGCTCGGAGGGCCGGAGGACGAGGATGGCGTCGCTTGAACTGAGGGGCGTAGGCAAAGCCTACGGCCGCAAACGCGTGCTTCAGGATATTTCCCTGACGTTCGAGCCAGGATTGGCGCTGCTCGTAGGGCCGAGCGGGGCGGGTAAATCAACGCTGCTGCGTTTGATCGCGTCTGCTGAGCGCCCAAACAGCGGCGCTATTCTTTGGAACGGACGCGCCGGGAGCGGGGCGTTGCGCAGAACGCTGGGATATGCGCCGCAGGCTGTCGATCTTCCGGAGGATTTAACGGCGCGCGAATTCGCGCTGCACATCGCCGCGCTCAAAGGATTGAGCCTCGCGCAGGCGGACAAACAGTTCGGCGCGATTACCGATGCCATCGGCCTGCACGCCGACATCAACAATAGGATTGCTAGCTTCTCTGGCGGCATGCGCCGTCGTCTGATTTTTGCGCAAGCGTTGCTCGGCGAACCCGAAGTGCTGGCGCTGGACGAGCCAACAGCGGAGCTCGACGGCGATACCGCCAGAAAGCTTGGGACCTTGATCGTAGAGCGCTCGAAGAACGCCATTGTGGTGGTGACGACCCACCTGGCAGATGAACTCGCGCCCTCTGCACGCGCTGTGCTGCGGGTGGAGAACGGCAGTGTCTTGCCCGCACCCGGGATGCGGCTGGAGGACGTGGCTTGAGCGCTTCGGTGATCTCTGCCTCGTCGTTCAGCACGTCGATGCTGCGCTACGGCCGCAGCCGCGCTCTGTGGCTCATGTTGCTCGTCGCGCCGATCGGCGCGCGTTACATGCTGCCGTTTGAGGATGGTGGCGGCATCAAAATCGCTGTCGGTGACGCGCTGCCGGTGATGACGTCGCCGTTTCTTGGCGTTTCACTCGGTATAATCGTCTCGACATTGTTGCTGCCGATCGCATGGCTTTATTTGCGTTCCAACACAACGCGGCGGCAGCCGTGGCAAGTTGAGGAAGTTACGGCGGGCTCGCGTGTGGCAATCGCGCTCGGGCGCTTTGGGGCAGACGTTGGCGTGCTGCTCGGCATCCTCGCGGCGCTCAATCTTGCGGGGCTCTACCTTTCCACGTTCATGCTTCAGGGCGATGCGGTCAATTTGACGGAGCTCAGCTTTGCCCTGTGGGTCGTCGCCGCGCCGGCGATGATTGGCTTGGCGGCACTGCGCATTCTTTTTGATACGCGACCGCTGTTGCGCTCAGGCTTTGGTGACTTCGCGTACTTTTGCATTTGGATCGGATCAATCACGGCGCCGATCGTGACCGACAAGGCCGAGCCAAGCTTCGGCGCCAACATGTGGGACTTCGCGGGCTTCGTTACGCCGCTGAAGTATGGCGCGCCGGAAGGTACGGACAGCTTCTCGATTGGCGGCGGATTTCTTGCCACCGGCACGATTGATCTCGACGTCATGGCCGGTCTGCTGTCGCCGGGCTATTTGGAGTCACGGTTGGCGTGGGTCGCTATTGCGGTGGCGCTCGTCGTTGTCGGCGGCCTGATTTATGTGCCGCACAAAGCCAAGAAGCGAGCTGTGCTGACCGGCCGTCTCGGGGCCTTGCTGAATGCCGGGCGCCCGCCGCGCGCAATTCCGGACGCGCCAGCAGCGAAGCGTGCGTTCGCGAGCGCGCTGAATTTGGTGACTGCCGAGTTTCGGTTGATTGGATCGGGCCGCGCGTTTTTGCTGCTGGCCACCGCCGTCGGTGTGATCGCGGCAGTGGCGCCAGATTTCCGGCACGCGTCAAGTCCGGCCGCCCTGTTGCTGCTGTTGTTTGCGTTGAGCGCGCACGCTGGGCGGGCAGAGGCGCATGGCTTAGTGGCGCTGACTAAGGTTGCAGCATTGGCGCCCATGGCTCGGCGCGCAGCATTCGTCGTGTCAGGCGCGTTATGGGCGACGTTGTTGGCGCTACCAGCTCTATTGCGGCACCCGCCGCTTGAGACGCTGGCGCTCGCGTCGGCTACGGGCGCCAGCGCGGCGTTCGTGGCGATCGTGCTTTCAACGCTAACGGGATCATCGTTCGCATCGCGCCTAGTGTTGCTCGTGCTCTGGTACGGATACGCGTCAACGTGAGTTGCAGACGCCGCACTCCGCGCACCTGCTAGCCGCCGCTCGCTTCGCCCTTGGCGCCGCAGGCGGCGCACTTGCCGGTGTGCTCAACCGTGAAGTGGCCACAAGCGCCGCATGGCTCGTTGCGATAGCCGGCGGCGACCGGTTGAGCTGGCGCTGCGTCCTTGCGATCACGCGTGGCGCTTTCGACGACCGAGCGCGGTCGCAACATCACTAAATTATCCGGCGAGGCGCCGCGAGCGAAGCCGCGGGAGATCAAGCGCGCCGCGCTCTCGGCGTCGGTGGCTCGTTTGGAAAGACCATCACCGCGCGCATCGAACGGATCCATGTGCGCAAGATCGGTGCGGCCAAGATAGCTCACCGCCAACTCGCGGAAGATATAGTCGAGGATCGACGTGGCGTGACGAATGGTTTCGTTGCCCTTCACTTCGCCAGCAGGCTCGAAGCGGGTGAAGAGGAACGCATCGCAATACTCTTCGAGCGGCACGCCGTATTGGAGGCCAATCGAGATGGAGATCGCGAAATTGTTCATCAGCGAGCGGAAGGCGGCGCCTTCTTTGTGGAGGTCGATGAAGATCTCGCCGAGCTCGCCATCATCGTATTCGCCGGTGTGCAAATAGACTTTGTGGCCGCCGACAGTGGATTTCTGGATGTAGCCCTTCCGGCGTTCGGGCAACCGGCGGCGTTCGACGTGAGCAGGCGCTTCTTGAACCTGCGTCGTGACGGGGGTCGGGGTCGGTGCAGTCGCAGCCGCGGCGCGCTGTGTGTCAGCGTCGTCTTCTGAGGGCGCCAGGCTCAGCGCGATAGGCGGCGCTTCGGCGTAGATCGAGATGAGCGCTATACCTGCGCCTTGCGCGGCCTGCAGCAATGTTGCGCGCCGTGTTGCGTTGGCGAGGTCGAGCGTGAGATCGAGCGCCGTGTTTGCAAACGGCGCAATGACGGTCGCCATTGCCAACCGAGCGTCGACGCTCACGTCGCGGGCGAAAATCGCGCTGTGCTCTGCCTTAAGCCCCGGCGCGCCGATGAGATCGATAGCGCCCAGGCAATAGGCCTCCGCGGCGGCGATTTCGCTTTCCGTGAAACCGAGCGTCATCAATAGATCGCCGCGCTTGCCGGCAGCGACGTCCGGCGGAAGCTTCAAGATATCTTCGCAGACCTCCGGCCCGATCACGAGCGGGTGGACAACCGCGCGGATGTTGAATGCGTCTGCGGCAGCATCTTCGATCGCATCGAGAGCAGGTTCGGTGAGACCGAGCTTTTCGAGACGATCGAGGCTCACGCCTGGCGCACCGCGCAGGGTGCGTCTGCCTTCGATGTGTTGTGCAATAACGGCGATCTCTTCGCCGTCGTACCCGAGCGCAGAAAGCGCGCCGCGAACATCGTCGCTGAGCAAACGGCCGAAGCCGCCGTCGTCACGCTGACCATAGACCGCGATCGTTTGCGCGGGCGCCAAGCCAGGCGCCGTCGCACCGATGGCGCGTGCAGTGGAAGCATCGTTGGCGAACGCAATTGAGACGGCGCAACGCAGGCCCGCGTTCTTTGCGCCGGGCAATGCGCGGTAGATCGAGAGCGCATGTTCCGCGATCGGTCCTTTAAGCGCTCCGGTGGCCTCGCGCGCAGCCTTCACTGCCGCTTCTTCCTGCCGCTTTACGCGAGACCATTCGGGGTAGGCGCTCTTAGCGGCGGCCAGCGCCGCACTTTCCGAAATGGCGGCGGCGTGCGCGAGCGCGGTGACGCCGGCGGCGAGGCCGCGGCCTTCATCGCTGTCGTAGGCGACGCCAGCGCGCATCAGTAGTGCGGCAAGCCCCTCAAGCCGGATGAGGATTGAGCGGCGCGGGGCGCCGGCGCCGCCATGGGCCGCGTCAAGCGCACGAACAAGCGTACGAACCGCGGCCTCGAACATTGTGATGTCGAATGAGCGCACGCCCATGAAGCGGGGCAGCGCGATGCTTGCCCCGATGACGCTGCATTCCGCTTCCGACCGAACCGCGCCAGTCGGATCGATCGCGCCATTTGCAAACGCCGTGAGCGCATGTGCGCCGGCTTCTGAGGCCGCGATTGAGATGCGGCGATGGGTTGGATCAGCGCCTGCGTCGAGCGCGGCAGTGTAAGCGCCGCGTGCAACGGCGCCCGAAAGTGCGGCGATGATATCGCCATCGGGAGCGCCGGTGAGGCGCGCGTTGGCGGCTTTGATTTGAACGCTGCCGTGCTCTGCGTTGAGCCCGTTGCGCACGGCTTCAATGGCAAGTTCAGCAAGCGCCGCATCAAGTGCACGCGCACCAGCTGCGAGCGCGGCGCCGGCGCGTGCGCGTGCGCCGCTTGCGGCGATGATCTCGTTGGCCGCATCACCGGTTGGGCGAATGAGGATTGCAGGGCCGTCGCGGCCGATGGGATCGGCAATGCGTGCGGCCGCGTCCAGCGCGTCTAGCGCGGCCGCGGAAGGCGCGCCAGCGATGCCAAGCTTGGCCCCTGCTGCAAGCAGCGTTTGTGCGCGTGCGATGGCTTCAAGTTCGTCGCTACGTTGCGTTGGCCAATGGAGCAGCGCGGCGGAGATCGCGAGTTCGGCGCCGGCCGAGAGTGATGCGCGCATCAGCGGCGTGTCGAGCGCGACCTGGCCGCGCTCGAGAAGCTTCAGGATGTCTTTGCCGAGCGCGGGGTCGTCCGCCCAGGCGCCAATCCGTTCGGCGGCGCGCTTGAGCGCCTTGCTGACGCTGGGGCCAGCTGGAGTTTCGAGGGCGATGCCTGACTCGAGGGCGGTTTGGACCATCGCGTCGGTCCACGCCTCAGGGGCTTCCGCAGCTGAGCGGATGTCGTCGTCTTGATCTTGAGCCATGGCTGGCCTCCGTGAGTCAGTGGCGACTCTACCTTCGATCCGGGCTCGCAATCAATATGTAGTAGGTCGGACCTCTGGATAACTACCGGATATTGTTTCGGGGCTGCACTGGACGGGGAAGGCGACGCTCGTCATATTGCGCGCCGCCAGCGGTGCGGGGTCGTAAATCGGCCCACAAAAAGCCCTCTGGGGAGACAAACAAAAGCCCATGCTCAAACGGATTTTCACCTGGTGGAACGGCGCCACCTTGGGCGCACTGTTCGATATCGGTCGACGCGGGGCTTTCGTGGGCGAGGACGAGCAAGGCAACAAGTATTACGAGGAGAAGCGGCCTTCGATTGAAGGCCGTAAGCGCCGCTATGTGATTTATAACGGTCTCGCCGAGGCTTCGCGCGTGTCGCCCGACTGGCATGGCTGGATGCATCATACTGTGTCCGAGCCGCCGACAATTGCGCCGCTGAAGCGTCAGACTTGGGAAAAGCCGCACCAGCCGAATTTGACCGGCACGGTGAAAGCGTATCGCCCGAAGGGCTCGCTGGCGCGCGGCGGCGTTAGGCAAGCGTCAACCGCGGACTACGAAGCTTGGTCTCCAGATTCGGGGGATCAGCGGTGAAGTTCAATTTCGAACGCTGGGGTGAGACAATTCTCGGCGCCGTCGTCGCGGCGGTGGCCGTTGGCTTCTTTGCGTTTGCGGCAGCGCAGGCCGGGCAAAACACCACCGGCGGTGGCTACGATTTGCACGCGAGCTTTCAACGTGTCGACGGCGTCGGCGTCGGTTCAGACGTGCGCATTTCCGGCGTAAAGGTCGGTGTCGTGCGGTCTGTCTCGCTCGATCCCGCCACATACAATGCCGTGCTTACGTTCTCGGTGAACAACGGCATTGAAGTGCTCGACGAGTCCACGGCGCGGATCGCAACGGACGGCTTGCTTGGCGGTGGTTATGTTTCCATCGAGCCGGCAGGCATGGATGCGCTGCCGGCGGGCGGCGAGATACCAAACACGCAAGGTTCGATTGACCTGCTGACATTGTTTGCCAGTTTTGCTCAGGGATCGGGGAATTCCGGGAGCACGACAGAGGAAGCCGCTCCATGATGCGCTTTTTGACCGCTGCGGCGGTGATTTTCACGCTGAGCGTCAGCCCAGCTTTTGCCCAGCGCGCCGTCGTGCGTGGGCTCGATAAGATTACCGGTCATGCGCGCGATTACACGCTGACGCTTGGACGTCCGGCACGTGTTGGGTCGCTGGAAGTTATCGCGCGCTCCTGCTCGAAGGCGGCGCCGGAAGAGACGCCGGAAGTGCGCATATTCCTACAAATTTACGATCACCCAGCAGCCCGCGAGGGCGAAGAGAGCGAACGCCGCCAGGTGTTCGAAGGCTGGATGTTTGCGTCGAGCCCTGGTCTCAATGGGCTTGAGCACCCAACGTACGACATTTGGGCGATCGACTGCCGCTCCTGAGCGTCAACCCTTCCGTGACAGCAGTGGCCGTTTCGCGCTAAGCGAACGCTATGCGTATTCTCTGCACCAACGATGATGGCATCCACGCGACCGGGCTGGCGGTCCTGGAGAAAATCGCGCGTACGTTCAGCGATGATGTTTGGGTGATTGCACCGGAGAGTGAGCAATCTGGCGCCTCTCGCGCGCTGACGCTCTCCGCGCCGATACGTGTGCGTAAGGCGGACGAAAAGCGCTTCGCCGTAACAGGCACGCCCACAGATTGCGTGTTGCTCGGCATAGAGCATTTGATGGATGCGCCGCCGGATCTGGTGCTCTCCGGGGTGAACCGCGGACAGAATATTGCCGAAGACGTGACGTTCTCCGGCACCATCGCGGGCGCTATGCAGGGCATGCAACTCGGCATCCCTGCGATCGCGCTTTCGCAGGCGCGCGGTTTTCGCGGCGAGGAAGCAAAAATCCCGTGGGAGACAGCTGAAGCGTTCGGGCCGGGTGTCGTCGGGCAATTGTTGAAACACGGCTGGCCCAAAGATGTTCTGATGAACGTCAACTTTCCGGACGCGCTCCCTGAGGACGTCAAGGAAGTGGAGGTTACCACACAGGGGCGTCGTGACCATCACATCGTCTACGCAGACAAACGCACGGATCCACGCGGCGGCACGTATTATTGGCTTGGATTTCGCGGAAAGCTCTCAAACCCGCCGCAGGGCACCGATATTCGCGCCATCTACGACGGTCGCATTTCGGTGACACCGCTGCACGTCGATCTCACGCACATGGAAACCGTTCACAGACTCAAAGGCGTGCTTGGCGGCGCGCCGCCCAAGGTGGAGTGAACGTGGATCCAGCGCGGCTCATGCGGTTCGTGTTGGAAATGCGCCAAGCCGGCGTCACCGATGCGCGCGCGCTTTCGGCGCTCGAACGTACGCCGCGCACCCACTATGCGCCCGACCATCTGCAAGGTTTAGCGCTCGACGATGTTGGTCTCCCGCTCCCGCGCGCGCAAACGATGACGAAGCCGTCGCTCGTTGGCCGCTTCATTACCGCGCTTGCGCCTCAGCCGGGCGACGTGGTGTTGGAAATCGGAACGGGCTCAGGATTTCAGACCGCCGCGATGTCAACGCTCGCGAGCAAGGTGATCTCTGTCGATCGTTGGAATGAACTTGTGGTTGCGGCGCGGGGCCGTTTCGGCACCGCCCGTTTGATGCGAACGTTTGCGTTTCTTGGCGATGGCTTCGACGGCTGGGCCGATGATGCCCCTTACGACCGCATCGTGATCAATGGGACGATGGCGGACTTTCCGGCGCCTTTGCTTGAACAATTGAAGCCGGGCGGTGTGATTGTTGCGCCGTTGGGCGATGCGCAAGCGCAACGTTTGATCCGGTATCGCAACGGTGAGCGCGAGGATTTGGGGCTGATTAAGATGCAGCCGTTGGAGCGCGGACTCGGAGAGGCGCCTCCAGCGGCTTGAGGGCCGCGCTGATTCTGGCGGAAGCTCTGGGCATGAGGCGTGTTGCGCTCTTGTTTGCGTTGCTGACCGGAGCCTGTGCTTCGGCAGACCCTGCGCCGATTTCGTACGGCAGCGGCGGCGCAGGTGCGCCCGGCGAGGTAGCGCCTCCTCAACGCACTGAGCGCCGTGCGCCTGCACCCATCGAAAGGCGCCAGCCAGTTCAGGCTGGTGAGGACCAACCGGCCGCGCCGATTGAGCGGCCGCCTGCGCCGCAAGAGCCACCCAATTGGGCCGACGGCGAGGGCACGCCGCTTTCGACTTACGCGTTGCAGCCGGGTGATGCACAGCCCTTCGACCCTGCGAACATACCGCGCTCGCATCGCGTCACCGGCGATGAATCCCTCTATGACATCGCCACGCGCTACCAAGCGCCGCTGCGGGCGCTGATTGATCAAAATAATCTCGAACCGCCTTATGCGTTGACCCAGGGCCGGGTGCTCGAACTGCCGCCGCCGCGCCATCATTTGGTCCGGCGCGGCGAAGATCTCGAAGACATTGCGCGGCGCTACAACGTCGATCTGCGTTCGCTGGCGCTCTTGAATCGCATGCAGGGCAACGACTCTGTGCGTGCAGGGGAGCGGATATATCTTCCAGCGCTGGCGCGTGAAATTGCGACGGAGCCGGCCTCACTTCCGACGCCCACAATGACTCCATTGCCTTCGGGCTCCGGCCGCTTTGCTTGGCCGCTGCGTGGTGATGTCGTTTCCCGCTTTGGCGCGCAGCCTGACGGCACACGACTGGACGGTATCGAGATCGCCGGGCGTGAAGGCGCGGCCGTTGGAGCAGCGGCGGACGGTGACGTGATCTACGCTGGCAATGACATCGAGGCGCTCGGCGTGCTGGTGCTCGTGCGGCATGCCGAGAACTACGTGACGGCCTATGCCTACAATCGCCTGGCGCTGGTGCGTGAAGGGCAGCGTGTTCGCGCCGGAGAGGCTATTGCTGAACTGGATGCGCGTCCCGATGGGCATGCGCGACTGCTGTTTCAGGTCCGTCGAGGCAGCGAGGTGCTAGATCCTGCGCCGTTAATGGGTGCGCAGCGCTAAGGCTGCGGCGATACGGCGCAAAGGTTCGGCTACGGCTGATTGAAATGGCGCCGCCTCCCGATATAGTCCCGGCCGACTTCCAAGGGGTCTCCCCCATCTCTCCCCATCGTCCGAATGGCGACAGGCCGTTCCTAGCGAGGCTTAATGTTCATCTCTTCCGCATACGCGCAAACGGCCGCCGGACCAGACCCGACGACCGGCCTTATCATGCAGATCGCGCCGCTCATTCTGATCTTCGTCGTCTTTTACTTCCTGCTGATCCGTCCCCAACAACAAGCGCGCAAGCGCCACTTGGAAATGGTCGCGGCGCTGAAGAAGAACGACATCGTCGTCACGTCAGGCGGTTTCATCGGCAAGGTGAAGTCGGTCGCGGACGATGAAGTGCGCGTCGAACTGGCGCCCAACGTTGATGTGCGCGTATTGCGTCACGCGATTTCGGAAGTTCGCTCCAAAACGGAGCCGGCCCCGGCTAACGATTCCAAGGCGGACTAACTCACATGCTTCAGGTCGCACGTTGGCGGGTCATACTCGTTCTGGTCGTGACGCTGCTTGGCGTCGTCTTTGCTTTGCCAAACGTGTTGCCGGAAAACGTTCGCAACAGCCTGCCGCCGTTTTTGCCGCGCGGCACCATCAACCTTGGCCTGGACTTGCGTGGAGGTTCTCAGCTCTTGCTGGAAATCGACACTGTGACCCTGCGGCGCCAACAGCTCGACAATATCGCTGACCAAATGGCTCGCGCGCTGCGGGATGCGGAGCCGGCCATTCGATATACCGGGCGGGGTGTTGTGGGCGATGCGGCCCGCGTTCGCCTCGTCGACCCAAGCGACCTGACGCGTGCGAAAGAGGTGCTTCGTCCTCTCGCGAGAGATACCACCAATGGTCAGGACATTCTGACGTTCGTCGATGGAGCGGACGGGGCCATTGAAGCGCGGATGACCGAACAGCAGATGCGTGCGCTCAGCCGTCAGGCAGCGCAGCAATCTATCGAAGTCATTCGTCGCCGGATCGATCCGGACGGCACCGCCGAAGTCTCGATCGCACGCCAGGGCGATGACCGTATCGCGGTGCAGGCCCCGGGCGTTAGCGATCCAGAGCAATTGCGAGAGCGCATCGGCCAGACCGCGTTGATGACATTTCACATGGTTCGCGAGACGGCGCCGGAAGATGCGGCCGCGGGGCGTTTGCCGCCCGGCACGATGGTTGTGCAGCCTTACCCGCAAAGCGGCGGAACGCAGGAAATCGTGGAGCGGCGGCCCCGCTTTACCGGCGAACGTTTGACGCGTGCGAGCCCTTCTACGGACTCGCAAACCGGAGAGTTCGTGCTGAGCTTCGCGCTTGATAGCGAAGGCACGAGCCTGTTCTGCCGCATCACGCGGGACAACACCGGTCAGCGCTTCGCGATCCTGCTCGATAATCAGGTGCTGACAGCGCCGCGGATCAACGAACCGATTTGCGGCGGCTCCGGTCAGATATCGGGGAACTTCACCGCAGAAACCGCAAACAATCTGGCGATCATGCTTCGCGCTGGTGCGCTACCGGCGCCGCTCTCCGTAGTCGAACAGCGAAGCGTGACAGCCGAACTCGGCCAGGACGCGATCAACGACGGTCAAACGTCGACGTTTATCGCATTCGGTCTCGTGCTCGCGTTCATGGTGCTCGCCTACGGTCTGCTGTTTGGCGGCATCTCGGTGGTGGCGTTGGTCGTCAACGGTGTGCTGGTTATGGCGATCATGACGGTCACTGGCGCCGCGCTGACGCTGCCCGGCGTCGCGGGCTTGATCCTGACGCTCGCGGTGGCGCTCGATGCCAACGTGCTGATCTATGAACGCATGCGTGAAGAGGCGAAGGCAGGCAGGCAGCCGGCCATGGCGATCGACGCGGGTTTCAGCCGCGCCATGCTGACCATCTTCGACGCGAACATCACGCACTTGGGCGCGGCCTTCATCATGTTGAACTTGGCACCGCCGGGGCCAGTGAAAGGCTTCGCCTGGACGCTGCTGATTGGCGTGTTCACGTCAGTGTTCACGGCTGTGCTGATTACGCAGGTGCTGGTTGCGTGGTGGTTCCGCGTCGCCCGCCCGAGAAAACTTCCAATTAGTTAGGCAAAGACGATGTGGCCTCTGATTAAGCTTCTGCCCCAAAAGACAAACTTCAAGTACGTCGCCTTCGCGCCGTTTCTTGGCGTCATATCTCTGCTCGCGTGTCTCGCATCGCTCTACCTTACCGTCGTGCCGTTCACGCCGCCTTGCGGTGGCTTGAACTGCGGCGTCGATTTCAAAGGCGGTTCGATGCTGGAGTTCTCCACGTCGCCGCGAAACGTAGATCTCCCGGCACTACGCTCGTTAGCCGATATCGGATTCGGCGAAGTACAGGTTCAGGGCTTCACCGATCCGACGTCAGCGATGGTGCGCTATGAGACGCCGGAAAATATCTCAAGCACGCAAGCGCAAGAAACAATGCGGGCGGCGATCTCGGAGCGGCTCGGCGAGGGCGTTCATTTCGGCCGCGCAGACGTCGTAGGCGCGAAAGTGTCAGGTGAGCTTTTCCTTTTGGGTGTTGTGGCGCTCGGGGCCGGCATCACTTTGATGCTCGTCTACATCTGGTTCCGATTTGGATTCACGTTTGGCGCCGCTGCGGTTACGGCGCTCGCGCACGATGTGATCCTGACGTTTGGTCTTTTTGCTGTGACGCAGATGGATTTCACACTTACGGCCGTGGGATCGATCCTCACGATCGTGGGCTATTCGATCAACGACAAGATCGTTGTCCTGGACCGTGTGCGAGAAAACCTGCGTAAGTATAAAAAGATGCCGATGAAGGATCTGATCGATCTTTCGGTGAACGAGACTTTGTCTCGAACAATCATCACCGGCGTGACCGGCCTCATGGCCCTGGGCGTCATGGCCTACTATGGCGGCGAGGCTCTGTTCTCGTTCGCAGTGTCCATGTTCTTCGGCATCGTGGTCGGTACATATTCTTCGATCTACATCGCAGCCCCAATGTTGACGGTTCTGGGTGTGGGACGGCGCGACAACTTCCAGTCTGCGGACGATAAAAAGGCGAAGAAGCCGCGTGACGAGGCGTATTCGGCCTCGTGACCCGGGACTGAAGAGGCACTATCGTTCCCTGCAGCGCTTGAGTCCCGAGAGCGCCTTTGAGGGCGATCGGGTGTTTGCGGTTGGAGGGAGCTGATGGCCTGGTTTTTGAGCAATTTGCGTTACGTCGCCTGGACCGCACTCGCGGTGGCGGCGCTGTTTTTGATTTACTTCGCCATGGGCGTTGCCGGTTACGCGTTCGGTGACAGTGCGTTCTGGGAAGCCGCGCTGCGTTGGGGCCACGTGATGGTCGCCATTATGTGGATCGGCCACCTCTACTATTTCAACTTCACGCAAATCCCGAACATGCCGAAAATTCCGGACGAGCAGAAACCAGCCGTCACGAAGGTGATCGCGCCGGCGGCGCTCTACTGGTTTCGCTGGGGCGCTATGCTGACGCTGATCACAGGCGTGCTGCTCGCGTGGAACCAAGGCTATCTCTTGCAAGCGTACACGCTCGGCGCCTTGGATGATCCGGGTTTTGCAGTGCCGAAGCACATCCTGATCGGCATCGGCATGTGGCTGGCGACAATCATGTGGTTCAACGTCTGGTTCATCATCTGGCCGAACCAGCAGAAGGCGCTGAACATCGACAACAAATATCCAAACCTCGATGCTGCGGCGAAGGCGGCGGCGGGCAAGACGGCGATGCTGTTCTCACGCACGAACACCTTCCTGTCCGCGCCGATGCTTGTTGCAATGACTGGCGCGAGCACGTTGTTCTGATCGAGCGCTGGGCGAAGTGTTGAGCGCCCGCGCTGTCAAGGCGCGGGCGTTTTGCGTTAGAAGGCCAGCGTGGACGAAGATATCGACACCTTGGTGCGGCGCGTTGATGAGGATCGCTGGTTGGCGAGCCGGTTCGCGTCAGCGCAGGTGCGCGCACGGCTCAGAGCGATTTATGCGGTGAACTATGAAATCGCGCGGACGGCCGAAACCGTTAGCGAGGCGGGCATCGGACAAATTCGTTTGGCCTGGTGGCGCGAGGCGCTCCAAGAAATTGCGCAGGGCGCCGCGCCGCGTGCGCATCCGGTTCTTGAAGCGTATGCGGCGGCGGCGGCCGAAGGTTCAATGCCAGCCGCTGCCTGGGATGCAATGATCGACGCGCGAGAATTGGACCTCGAAGCGGCGCCATTCGCATCCTGGTCTGACGTGGACGCTTACCTCGACGCCACTGCTGGGAATGTCATGCGTTTGGCGTTGGCTGCTTGTGGTGCGCCCCGTGAGGAGCGAGGCCTAGTCGAGCCCGCGGCATGGGCATGGGGCTATGTCGGGCTCTTACGCGCGCAGCCAGCATGGAAGGCGCGTGGGCGCGAAATCTTGCCGCGTGAGAACGGTTCCGTCGAAAAAATGATGGCGCGGGCCGATCAAGCGCATCTGGCCGCTCGGGCGATGACGGTGACCAGCGTCGCGTTCCCGGCCTTCGGATATGTCGCACTGGCGCCCGTCTATTTGCGGGGCCTGAGGCGAGGCCAAACATCTGAGCCGCTGTTTTCACGGCAGCTAAGGCTGGTCGCCGCCGCTGCTACAGGCCGAATTTAGCGCGCCGTACTCCGCCGTTCGCGTGCCTCGCGAAGCGCTTCGCGAATGCGTGTTTCCAACAAGGGCTGGTTGAAGCCCGGGATCAGCTCGCCGTTGATCACGAAGCCCGGTGTTCCGGTGATGTTGTAGTCGATCGCGTGAGCGCGGTTTTGTTCGAGGATCGCAGTGATCTCGGGATTGCTCATGTCGCGGCGCATACGCGGCACATCAATGCCTGCGCGTCGCGCGAGCGCGTCGATGTCGGCTGACGTCATGTCACGATCGAGTGGATGGCTCATCAGCGCTTGGTGGAACTGCAGGTAGCGGCCTTGTGGGCGTGCTGCTAGCGCCGCGCGCGCAGCTTCCATCGAAGCATCGCTGAGGATGGGTAGTTCTTTGAACACAAAGCGGATGTCGCGGCGTGTGCGCGAGACATCCAGCACCCACTGCAGTGCTGCGTGACAGTAGGCGCAGCGATAGTCGTAGAACTCCACGATCGTGACCGGCGCATCGGCGGGGCCAATCGAGAAGTCACGCGGGTCCGCCTTTATCTGTTGCCACCGCTCGGCCGAACTACGCTCTGCCAGCGCGTCTAGGGCTTCGCGCAGTACATCAGGGTTGCGCACAAGGTAATCGCGCACGATCGCGCGGATTTCAGCCTGCTCCTGCCCGTTGAACGTCTGCGCCGAGGCAGTGGGCGCGGCGAATAGGGCAAGGCAGACGAATGCGAACAGGCGCGCGATCACGGCAGACTCCTCTAGGTGAGGCTGACATGGCCGCTTTTGTCGGACCCGGCAAGTTAGCCGCGACGGCCGCCGCCACTGGTGCGCTGCATGCGCTCACGAACCTCGTTGCCGGCGAAGTTCACGATGTCGTCGGCGCGGCGATAGTCCACGGTGTTGCGTGGAAGAGCGCGTCTTGCCCGTTCGGCGAAGTTGAGCGCGCTGGAATAGTCGCCGACGCTGAAGCTCGCCTCGGCGGAGGCGAGTTCCGCCAATGGTTCCTCGCCGCGCTCAAAGCGAGCTGATGCCATTTCACGCCAAGCAAAGCCGTTATCGGGTTCGCGGCGTACGGCGTCTGCGAGCAGACGGATCGCTTCTTCGGTGCCAGCACGGCCATTTGCTGCGACGAGTGCGCGCGCCAAGTTCACCTGCAGCAGCGGCTGGTTTGGTGCGAACTCAAGCGAGCGGCGGTGATATGGAATGGACTCTGCAGCGCGGCCATTCTCAAACAAGATTTGCCCCATCAGCTCCTGGAAGTAAGGGTTGCGCGGGTCTTCGGCGATCAAGACGTCCAGTTCGCCGCGTGCCTGGTTGAGCTTCGCTTGGCGATAATAGGCAATGGCGCGCGCGTAACGCGCTGGCTGCGAGGTGTCGCGCAATGGATAGCGCGCCAACACTTGGCCTTCCGAACGCACAAAGCCAATCAGCTTCGCTTGCATAAAGCGGAAGCGGCGCATGTTGTCTTCGCTATCGACAGCATCGCGATACGAACCGCGATCAATGCGCTGACGTAAAGATTCGACGCGGTCTGAGGAAAATGGGTGGGTCATCATCCATGGCGGTGCGCGGCGCGTCTGCCACTCGAACGGACGAATCTGGCTGTCGAAGAAAGAGATGAGCCCGCGGCCGGACTGGCCGGATGCCTCGAGAAAGCTCGCGCCGGCTTGGTCAGCAGCGCTTTCTTGCACTTGCGTGAAGCGCACGAAGTTCGCCATCGCAAAGCCTTGCGAGCCCGCGATGAGCGCTGCGCCAGCATCCGGCGCACCAGCAGCAATCGCGAGCACGCCAAGACCGATCGAAATCAGCATCGGGCCCATGGACTGGTTCATGGCTTCACGAGACCGCGAGAGGTGACCGCCGGAGATGTGGCCGGTCTCGTGCGCCAGCACACCTATGATCTCATTCGGCGTTTCGGCGCGCATGATGAGACCGGTATTGACGAAGATATTTTGGCCGCCAGCGACGAATGCGTTCACGTTGTCTTCGTTGACAATCAGAATGCGGACGTCGTCGCGGCGCAGGCCCGCGGCATCGAGCAATGGGTTGGTGTAGACACGCAGCGTGTCTTCAATTTCCGCATCGCGGATAAGCGCCTGAGCTGAGGCCGTTTCGGCGGCCATCAACGCGAACGCACCAAGGGCCGCAACGGCGCCAACCGCGGTGCGGCCAAGCGTAGAAAGAAGAGACGCGGCCATGCCCGCTCCTTGAGTCCAGTGCCTGCCCCAAACCGGTTGAAGCGCCGGTTTGGGGCGGGAAGAAGGCCTTACACCCTAGTAGTTCGTCAGTTCTTTTTGGACCAGCGTGACAGGCGCGAGAAGAACTTGTCACGGCGCTCTTGGTCCGGCTCGTAGGCCGGAGCGTCGGGCGCCGCCGCGATCGGCGCGGACTCGGCTTCCATCACCGCTGTTACCGCTTCACGATAGGTCTCAACGATTGGTTCTGCGGCCGGATGAACGATGATCTCGGCGTCCTGCGGAGCGGGCGCCAGCGGCTCGTTCACGTCCTCGGCAACGGCCTCAACGCGTCGCGCGTCGCCATTGCGGGCAGGGCGCTCGGGTCGTGGCATCAGGTGCTTTAGGTCGGCGCTGACGAAATCCAGCCATTCGCCGCCATCGACCTCATAGACGCGCCGTCCGCGGCCACGGCCACGACGGCGGCGCCGGTTACGGCCGCCGCGCTCTTCGCGCGCTGCTGCGGGCTTTGGCGTTTCGCTCTTTTCTTCGGTGCTGGCTTCGACCTCGCCGTCCTCTCCTTCGCGGCGGCGCTTGCCACCACGACGGCCACGCCGGCGGCGGCGCTTGCGATCTTCGCTATCGGCGTCGCTGTTCGCGGCGATCCGGGGCGCTGCCCCGGTCTCCGCTTCATCCTCGTCGCCGGTGTCTTCGATTTCCTCGTCGTCGTCCGTTTCCACGTCCTCGTGGACGTCAGCCGCCGCTGCAAGCGCATCGGCTTCTTCGGCTTCAATCTCGACGTCGCGGAGCTGTTGTTTGCGGCCGCGTGCCGGGGTTGCTGCGACTGCGGTTTCTTCCTCGTCTTCAAAGCCACCGTCGACGACGATGATCTCAAAGTCGCCAGAGTGCATCGCCGTCGATGCGCCGATGCGGACACGGACGTGATTGTTCTCTTCGATCGTTGCGAGGGCGTCGCGCTTTTCGTTGAGCAGATAGATCGCCGTATCGGAGGCAGTTCGCGCTTCAATCAGGCGGTTCTTTTTTTGGGCGGCGGCCTCGTCCAATGCGCGAAGCAGGGCGAGTGAGGCGCTCTCGACCGAGCGCACGCGTCCTGAGCCTTGGCAGTGTTCGCACACGTGGCTGGTGCCTTCCAACACGCCAGTGCGGCGGCGCTGGCGGGAAAGCTCGAGCAGGCCGAACCCGCTGATCTTGCCCATTTGCACGCGGGCGCGATCGAAGCGGAGACTGTCCTTCATCCGCTTTTCGACGACGCGATCGTTCTTCGACTCCTCCATGTCGATGAAGTCGATAACGATCAGGCCAGCAAGATCGCGCAGACGCATTTGGCGCGCCGCTTCGTCAGCAGCTTCCAGGTTCGTCTTGAACGCAGTTTGTTCGATGTTGCGTTCGCGCGTGGCACGGCCGGAGTTCACGTCGATCGCGACGAGCGCCTCGGCCTGGTTGATGACGATGTAGCCGCCGCTCTTCAGATGAACGATCGGCGAGTAGATTGACTCAAGCTGCTTCTCGACGCCGTGCTTGGCAAAAATCGGCGTTGAATCTTTCCACAAATGCACGCGCTTGGCGTGGCTCGGCATGAGCATGCGGACGAAGTCTTTGGCTTCCTTGTACGCAGCTTCGCCGTCGACATGAATTTCATCGACGTCTTTGTCGTAGAGATCGCGGATTGCGCGCTTCACAAGCGAGCTTTCCTCATAAATCAGCGAGGGCGCGACGGACTTCATGGTCCCGTCGCGGATGGTTTCCCAAGCGCGGGAGAGATACTCGTAGTCGCGCTTGATTTCCGTCTTTGTGCGTTTTGCGCCCGCAGTGCGGATGATCAACCCCTGGCCCTGCGGCACTTCGAGATCGGTGGCGATTTTCTTGAGACGCTTGCGATCTGTTGCTTGCGTGATCTTGCGCGAGATGCCGCCGCCACGGCCGGTGTTCGGCATAAGCACGCAATAGCGTCCGGCGAGTGAAAGGTAGGTCGTGAGTGCGGCGCCTTTGTTGCCGCGCTCTTCCTTCACCACCTGGATCAGCATGATCTGGCGACGGCGGATGACTTCTTGAATCTTGTAGCGCCGGGTCAGGATGCGGCGGCGGCGCTCGTCGCGCGCCTCATCATCCTCTTCCTCGTTCTCGCTCTCTTCATCCGCCTTGGCGAGTTCCGCTTTGATCGATTCCTGATCGTCGTGCGGGATCGCGTAATAGTCGGGGTGGATTTCCGAGAACGCGAGGAAGCCGTGGCGGTTGCCGCCGTACTCCACAAAGGCAGCCTGTAGCGACGGCTCAACGCGCGTCACCTTGGCGAGATAGATATTGCCTCTGAGTTGTCTTCTGCTGGCTACCTCAAAATCGAAATCTTCAACGCGGCTTCCGTCGAGCACCGCAACCCGGGTTTCTTCCGGGTGGGCGGCGTCGATCAACATTTTCTTGGCCATTAAGGGCTCCGTAAGCGTCGCGCGCACGGGCCCCAGGTCTTCCGGGACGTGCCGGGGTAGGGGCGGCGAGGCGACGCAAAGTCATGGTGGGTGATCCTACGCGATCGCGGCCCGGGCCTTGGCGGCCTCCGGCTCTGAGATCGATCGCGGTGCGGATCATAAGTGGGCTCCAGTTGACGCCGTCTAAATAGACGGCGGCTCACGCTCCAGCCTGGGTACGGGCTCTCTAGGTCCAAACGTGGGCGCTAAAACAGCGCGCCACAGGGCCCGATTTCGCCGATCCGCAGGGCGGGAGCGCGCCGGGCGCTCTGGGGATAAATCCCGTCAGCGCACGCGGCGATGGAAGTTACATATGCATGATTTGTTCGGGAGTGGAAGCGTTGGACGCTAGTGATTAGTTGTCTGGGTGACGATCTTCCACTGGCGGTGATGGAATAAGCTCCGGGCGGACCACTCCGGCGGTGTCGGGCGAGCCCAGGCGGTATCCAGATGCCAGAGACAGGCTCCAGCCAGAGCCGGACATCCCACCTCGATCGGGCAACGATGCGGTCAGGAGCGAAAAGTCGGGTGAGATCAGCGCGCCGCCTGTGGCGCGGAATTCCCCCCATAGATCTCGAAGCGTCAGGGTCTGATAGACCGTCCCAAGACCCTCTACGGGCGTCACCGCCTCTGGGTTGAATTCAAATTGCATCCGTCCCAGCGGGAGTTCGAGGCGGGGACCGTTAAAACGAGCCCTAAGGCTGGCGATCAGCTGTTGCTGCGTCTCCGCCCGACTGCGCTCCTCTGCCAGGATTTGCGGCCCGTCGTAACGCTCAGCTCGGCGCAGCAGGTCGCGGTTGCGCATTTCGCGCACGCGCAGCGGGCCAACTAGCAAATCCGCCGGGGCCCATGCGGCAAGGGCTCTCCGCCAATTTGGCGCATATTCATCCAGCAAGAGGCCATACGCGGGGCCGGTCGCATAGGCGTACGAGCGAGCCAAACTTTGCTGTTGATCGTAGGCATTCAGAGCCCTGGCAGTGAAAAGGTGACCCTGTTCGCCGGCCCCGAGGCGCACGCCAGTGTAGGCGGCAAGACCCTCGTTACGGTCTAGGCTCCCTTCGGTCGATCGCGCATCCGGGAACGAGGCGAAGCGCGCCATTCTGAAGCCCAGCGCGTCTTTTGTGGATTCACGCCTTGCGCGACCGTTGGAGAGCATGGCCGTCGCCAGCGCCCGCAGTTCGAGGCGAATGAGGTAACGGCCGCGCTCAGTTTCTAGATGAGCTGCATTCGCGTTCTGCATCGCCAGACCGATGGATGATTGCACGCGGTGCCAAGCTTCATGTGCAAGGAGCACGCGCCGCGCGGTGGCGTCCTCCGGTAACGGACCGACAACCATGATCCAGCGCACGCCGGCCCAATCGACCGTCGTGTTTGCAACAGGCACGCCTTGTGGCAGTGCTCCAACCCAACCGCCTTCCGGCGTTAGGACGAACGCGCCGAGGCCGTCACGCTGGGTCGCCCAGGCCTGTCGTGATCGCGGATCGACGACGATGAGCGGGCCGCACAGACTGGCCCCCCAAAGCTGGCCCGCATCGGCGGCGCACATTGTCTGCAGGTCCGACGCTGCGCCCGCCTGCAAGCGATAGTCCTGCGCTAACGCTGACGAAGCGCAAAAGGCGAAGCAGAGCGCGAAAATGAATGTCCGCATGCCGTTGAGTGAACACGGCGTTGAACTTTGCTCAAGTGCGGCGAGACAGGTGCAACCTAGAGGAACTGCAGTGAAACTGTAGTTACCGCTCTATTCACCTAAGTTTTCAACTTGATAGCAAGCCCCTTCAGGTACTTTCCCAATCTTCATGGACGTTACTCGTCGAGCCTTCGCCTTCTTTGGCGCGACTGCCGTGGGCAGTGTTGCGATGGGCGGCCGCGCTTTCGCGGACGTCCCGTCGTCGATCCGTGGCGTCTTGGTTCAAGAGGCAGGCGGGGCCTGCCGCGTCACACTGGCGCTCGATCGCCCTGCGCAAGCGCGGACGTTTTTCCTCAGTGATCCATCGCGGTTCGTCATCGATATCGCCAACGCCCAGCTCGTGATGCCTGGCGGCGCAACCGGCCAGGGCGCGGGCGCAGGCGTCGTGCGCCGCTATCGCTACGCGCAGCAGCCCAATGGCAGCTCGCGTGTAGTGCTCGATCTCGAAGCGCCGGCGAGTGTTGTTCGCCAAGAACTAGGTGGCCGGCGCAACGCGGCGATTAGTTTCGACATCGCCGCCGACGCCCCATTCACACCGGCGCCCCAGCCGATTCAGCGTGCAGGCCGTGATCAACGCCGCCGCACCATTGTGATCGACGCCGGCCACGGCGGCCGCGATCCCGGTGCGATCGGTGTGAACGGCACGCGGGAGAAGGATGTCGTTCTGCACTGCGCGCTGATGGCGCGGGATGCCTTGGAGCAACGCGGCTATCGCGTGGCGCTGACCCGTGACGCAGACAATTTCGTCGAGCTTGAAGATCGCGTGCACTTCGCGCGCGGCCAACACGCCGATCTCTTCATCTCAATCCACGCAGATTCGAGCCCGAATGCGGCCACGACGGGCGCCTCCGTTTATACGCTGTCTGACCGCGGCGCGACCCGCGCGCAGGGGATGATTACGTCTCAGAACTGGGATCTTGAGCTTGGCAGCACGCGCGCGAGCGCCACGCGGGACATTCTAGTGGATCTGACTCAACGCGAAACGACCAACCGTTCGGCTCAATTTGCGCAGGTGGTGATCCCGAAGCTGGGCGAGGTCGCACCTCTGGTGCGCAATACCCACCGCAATGCTGGGCTGTTCGTTCTGCTCGCGCCGGACGTGCCGGCCGTATTGATTGAAACCGGCTTTTTGAGCAACGCCACCGACGAGCGCCGTCTCGGCGATCCCCGCGCTCGCGAACGCATGGCCAACGCGATGGCCGAGGCTGTCGACGCCTATTTTGCACCGGCTGCACTCTACGCTGCCGCCGACTAACTTTGGCGCGAATCTTAAGCTAATTCCGCTACCTTACGAACGCTGTTCTAGCCTTAATCGCGCCTCATTGCGGGGCGAGGCCGGGCGGCTCATTCACAGGCGCGCAGAAGCGGGGCGCAATGTCGCGAACAAGTTCTTACGACCGTGGTTGGGACGACGAAGAGTACGACGGCGATTATGATCGTCGCGACTATCGTGAGCCTCGCGGCGGCGGTGGCGGTGGCGGCGGCATCCCGTGGCGCAAGATTCTGATCGGCTTCGGCATTGCCGTGGCGGCAGGCGTGCTCGCGGTCATCATCTTCTTGATCGCAGCGCTGCAAGGCCTGCCGAGCCTCGAAGATCTCCAAGACTATCAGCCGCCAGTTACGAGCCGCGTTCACGCCGGCGACGGTGCGCTGGTCGCAGAGTTCGCGCGCGAGCAGCGCGTGTTCGTGCCGATCGAGCAAATTCCCGACCACGTGAAGAACGCTTTCGTCGCGGTTGAAGATGCGCGGTTCTTCGAGCACTCGGGTATCGACTATCAAGGTCTGGCGCGCGCTGTGCTGCGCATTCCACTCGATGTTGTCCAAGGCCGACGCATCCAAGGCGCTTCCACAATCACGCAGCAGGTGGCGGGCAATATGCTCACCGGCCGTGCAGCGTCTTGCTCCGGTGGCGTCGGCGGCATGTTCTGCGCGATCTGGACAAAGTTGCGCGAAGGTCTCGTGGCCCAACGGATCGAGCGCGTGCTCGATAAGGACCGTGTCCTCGAACTCTATTTGAACCAGATTTATCTCGGCAATCGCGCCTACGGTGTCGCGGCTGCCGCGCTCAACTATTTCGACAAGCCGCTGAGCGAGCTGACAGTTTCAGAGGCGGCGTATTTGTCGATCCTGCCGAAGGGGCCAGCGAACTATCAGCTGCCGCGCAATCGTGAACGCGCCATTGATCGCCGCAACTACGCCATCGGGCGGATGCTTGAGCGTGGCTACATCACCGAAGCTCAAGCGACCGAAGCGCGCGCCGCCGATCTTGAAGTGCACAACCGCTTGGCGGGCGATCAATACATCGCCGCTTCGCATTTCGTCGAAGAAGTACGCCGCCAAGTGCAAGAGCAATACGGCGAGGATGCCCTCTATGACGGTGGCCTCTCGATCCGTTCGACGATCGACACGCGCCTGCAACTTATAGCCGCTCAATCGCTGCGTCGTGGCCTTGAGGAGTATGATCGCCGCCATGAATGGCGGGGGCCAACTGCGACCGGTGACGCCGGCGGCGACGTGCAAGCGCAGTTGCGCGAATCCGCTGCCGCGCCGCAGCTTTCTGGCTGGCTTCGCGCCATGGTCACGACGACGGGCAACGGTGCGGTGACGCTCACTGACGAAAACGGACAAACCGGCCGTGTTGGCGACAACGATGCCCAGTGGGCCGCGCAAGGCGCGCGCCGCGAAGGCGCACGTGCGCTGCGCCGTGGCGCAATCGTTTACGCAACACGTGCATCGAACGGCCGCTACAATCTGAAGCAAGTTCCGGAGGTTCAAGGCGCTCTCGTCGCTATGGATCCGCACACCGGCCGCGTTCTGGCAATGGTGGGCGGTTACTCCTTCAACGATGCGAACGGCCTCAACCGCGCAACGCAAGCACAACGACAGCCCGGCTCGTCGTTCAAGCCGATCGTGTACGCAGCGGCTTTGGATTACGGGTTGACGCCGGCGACCCTCGTCGATGACGCGCCGCTTGCAATCGAGGCAGGCGATGGTTCGAACTGGTCGCCGGAAAACTATACGCGTGAATTCTATGGCCCAACGACATTGCGCCGCGGCTTGGAAATGTCGCGGAACGCAATGACGGCGCGCGTCGCCTATGAAATGGGGCCGGAGCGCATTCTCGACTATGGCCGGCGGTTGGGCGTCTATGGCGATCGCACGCAAGCTGTGTTCGCGCTGGCGCTTGGCGCAGGTGAAACAACGCTGCTGCGTATGACGACGGCCTACGGCATGTTCGTGAACGGCGGGCGTCAAATTTCGCCGATCTTCGTCGATCGTATTCAAGATCGAACGGGCGCCTCAGTGTTCCGCCGCGATCAACGCGAATGCGCGCAGTGCAATGCTGAATGGTCAGGTCAGCGTGCGCCAAACCTGGCGGACGGGCGGGCGCAAGTGCTTGATGCCGTGACCGCCTACCAGATCGTCTCAATGGCCGAGGGTGTTGTGCAGCGCGGCACTGCGACGACGGTGAACTCGCTTGGGTTCCCGCTGGGCGGCAAAACCGGCACCACGAACGACTACAAGGATGCCTGGTTCATCGGCTTCTCCCCCGATCTCGTGGTCGGCGTGTGGGCGGGCTTCGATACGCCTCGTGACATGGGCGAAGGCGAGACCGGCGGCCGCATCTCGGCGCCGATCTTCCGGGACTTCATGCGCGACGCGTTGCGCAACTCGTCGCCAACGCCGTTCCGTATCCCGGCCGGTGCGCGTCTCGTCCGTGTCGATTATCTGACTGGTGGGCTCCCGAATGCGTCGACCACGCAGACGATTCTCGAGGCGTTTCGCCCGGGTACGGAGCCGACGCGTGATGTGACGTCCTCGCCGTTCATCTTTGGTGGTAGCGAACCGATCGATCCGCGCCTGCTTTCGGGGCTCTCGGGTACCGACACGCCAAATGAGGGCCGGCCGGCGCAGCAACAACAGCAGCCGCAACAGCAGCAGGATGAAGATTTGGGCGGACTCTACTAGTCCGCCCACTTCTATCAGCCCGCGCGTTCCCTTATCTAAGTCCTTCAGATTCTTGCAGGACTTGAGAACAATGCGCGCCGAAATCGCCACGCTGGCCGAACAAATCGAATCCGCTGTCGCTTTGCTGCGGAGGCGTCTTTGACTGGGATCATGCCCAAGTCCGATTTGACGAACTAACCGCGCTTTCCGAACGCCAGGATTTCTGGAACGATCCGGGGAAGGCCCAGAAGCTGATGCGTGAGCGCACTAAGCTTGAGAGCGGCATGAACGCCATTCTTTCGCTTGAGCGCGATCTTCGCGATGGTGTTGAACTCGCCGAACTCGCAGAAGCGGAAGGCGATGAGAGTCTGATCAGCGAGGCGCAGGATGGCTTGAAGGCTGCGCAAGCGCGCGCTTCTAAAGCCGAGCTTGAAGCGCTGCTCTCCGGTGAAGCTGACAGCAACGATGCGTACATTGAATTCAACTCCGGCGCAGGCGGCACCGAGAGTCAGGATTGGACCGAGATGCTTATGCGCATGTATTTGCGCTGGGCCGGAGCGCGCGGGTTTAAGGCCGATCTGCTCGAAGAGCAGGGCGGTGATACGGCTGGGATCAAGTCAGCAACCGTTCTGGTGAATGGCGAAAACGCTTATGGCTGGTTGAAGACAGAAGCCGGCGTGCATCGTTTGGTTCGCATCAGCCCGTACGATTCAAATGCGCGCCGCCACACCTCGTTCGCAAGCGTGTGGGTCTATCCCAAGATCGACGACACGATCGAAGTCGAAATCCTGGACAAGGACGTGCGTACGGATACGTACCGCGCCTCCGGCGCTGGCGGTCAGCACATCAACAAGACCGACTCAGCCGTTCGCCTCACACATATGCCGACGGGCATCGTCGTCGCCTGCCAGGCCGAGCGTTCGCAGCACAAGAACCGCGCCGCGGCGTGGGATATGCTGCGCGCTCGCATTTATGAGGCAGAACTTCAGAAACGCGAGGCGGCCGCTCAGAAGCTCGAGGATAGCAAGACGGAGATTGGCTGGGGTAGGCAGATCCGCTCGTACGTCTTGCAGCCGTATCAGATGGTCAAAGACCTAAGGACGGGTGTTGAAACCTCTGATACGCAAGGCGTGCTCAACGGCGACCTCGATCAGTTCATGGCGGCGTCCTTGGCGGCGCGCGTGAGCGGAGCGAGCGACACACAGGTCGAAGACATCGACTAGAGTTTTGGGCGGGGGCCCATGAGTTTCGAGACAGCAGACATACCAGCGGCAGCGATCGAGCAGGCGGTCCCATGGATCGTGCAGTACCAGCGCGCCCAGTGTTTGGGCGGCTCGCCGCTGAACACGTTTCAAGGCGTGGTGTGTGACGAGATCATCCTGCCACAGAGCGCGGCCGAGAGCGGCGATCCTGCGCAACTGGTGGCTGCCGCGGACGCATGGGTCGAAGCGCTGACCAATCAGGCGCAATACTTGCCGGGTGAGTTCGCTCAGGAGGCGCTCTGGAGCTTGTACGCGCGCGACTACGTCGCGCAGGTAAGCGTCGGCGGCCACGACCAGTATTTCGCGAACCGTGGAAGCGACGAAATAGCGCTGCGCTGCGCAAGCGCGGGCTTGAAAAGCATGCTCGCTGATCCGCACTTGGAATTGCTGACGCTGCTTATCCGGTTGAAGCGCGCGAAGCCGCCCGCGGCGCGCAAGATCGCCGCTGATCACGGCTACGGCTCAGCCAACGCGGCGCTCAGAGATTTGGACAGGCGGTTTGCGGATATTGAGGCAAAGGAGCCGCTCGCACCTCGTCACAAAACGTGGCTGAAGAGTCTGCGCAAAGTGAAGATATCGCCCGATGCGGAGATGACGGCGCATCTGCAGCGTGTAGCGCAGTCCAACCCGCTTTTCTCGCGGCGCGTCATGGAAATGGATCGTGTGCGCGCGGAGACGTTGAGAGCCTCGGCGCCGTTTCGTGCATCAAAAGCGCTCTGCGATATGGCGGGGCTGGCGATTAGCAACTTCCGCGTCTTGGGTTTCGCGCCGATGCGCACCGCTTGGCCGGATGGGCCGGATGTACGCGCTTATATTTGTCGGATTGAGACTGACAAAGGCGTGCGCGGGGCGTTGTTTTATCGTGAAGGCACGGTGTTCAAGCGCTACCTGAGCGTCCTTGTCGATCAAAGCGGTGGCCTTCCGGTTGGCTCACTGCCGCTCACAGACGAGCAATATACCGAAATCGTGCCGGGCGAACGCTGATCGCTGGAACTGCCCCGCAAACAAAAAGGCCCGGCGTGAGCCGGGCCTTGAAGTCGTTTGCAACGAAGAACTTCAGTTCGAACCGGTGACGATCACGCCCGAGACCATACGGTCATCGTTCGAGGGCTCGCCGAACACTGAGTTGCCGCCGCCGAACGCGTTCGAGCGGTCTTGCGGCGAAAGCACTTGCGGCTGTGCCGGTGCGCCAGGGCCGGACTGCGAGAGCGGGTCCTGCAGATAGCGGCACTGACCTTCGAACACGGCGCCCATCTCAACAGAGAGTGACTGGTGAACGATGTCGCCGAGAACGTGCGCATTGCGGGCCAGCATGACTTTGCGCGCGCGAACCGAACCCTCGACGCGGCCATGAACAGTCACGCTTTCCGAGACGACGTCGCCTTTGACCATGCCCGTGTCGCCGACGGTCAGTGAACCGCCGCGCACATTGCCTTCGATCTCACCGTCGACCTGGAGTTCTGCGCCGTCAGCATCAATCGTGCCCGTGATCTTTACGCCATTGGCGATGATCGAGGCGATGCCAGTGCGAGTCGGAGAGGTGCGACGCTGTTGGGTAGGTTCAGGAAGAGCAGGCAAATTCGAATCCGTGCGAGAGTTACCCTTGTTCGTGAACATGCCGTCCTGCCCTCAAGAAATTTATCGGATCAACCGCCCGACCGCGGAACCACACCTCATAATGGAGATGGGTGCCAGTGCTGCGACCAGTGGAGCCCATTGAGCCGATGCGCTGGCCGATTGCGACTTGTGCGCCGCGTTCGATTTGGATGTCGCGCAAGTGGGCGTAACGGGTCTTGAATCCGTGACCGTGATCGATTTCGACGGTGTACCCATATCCGGAGCGAGTGCCAGCATAAACCACAGTGCCTGGCGAGGTCGCGACCACTGGCGCACGATCGAATGCAGCCATGTCGAGGCCGGAATGGAACGTGGCGCGGCCTGTGAACGGGTCGATGCGTTGGCCAAAGCCTGAGGTTTCGCGGAAATCGACGGCGACAGGCGTCGCGAGCGGCGTCGAGTTCGCAATGCCATCGAGACGACGCGATTCGGTAACGCGTGCGGCGACTTGCGCAACGCGCTCCGCAAACGCCGGGTTCAGGCCGCTATCGCGCAGGTAAGCGACGAAGTCCTGAGGCACTAGCGGGCCGCCAACTTGCGGCTCAGCTTCCGGTCCGGTGAGCGAGGCCATCGACACGCCGGTGAGGCGCAGCACACCGCGAACTTGTTCGCTACGCTCGACAACGCTGTCCTCGAGTTCCGAGAGCGTTTGTTCTTGATCGCCTTCGAGCGCTTCGGTCCGGGCACGGAAGCCAACGGTCGTAACTTGATACGGCTCGGAAGCGACAGCGCGCGATTGGCGCGGCTCGGCCTCATCAATCGACGCGGCCATGATGATACGGGCGCCATCGCGTTCGATCGGACGGTTGGCGGCGACTTGAAGCGTCGCACCGCCGGCATATTCCAGCAGCGAGCGAAGAACTTCGTGGCGGCTTTCGAAATCGGCGGTCGCACGGTCGAACTGGCGCGTCCGCTCTTCGAGCAGGGCCTGCGAGGCTGCAGCTTGCGCGCGGCTTTCGTTCAGCCAACGGTCGTACTTCGCGCGTTCGCGTTCAACTTCAGCGTTGGACGCCGTCGCCTGCGGGCCCTCGAGAATAGTGTTGGTCGTCGCGTAGACGCACCATCCTGCCAAGCCCACGGCGGTCATCGCCAGGAGGGCTTGCTTGCCAGGTGATAGAGAAACGTAACGGACGGTACCGCCGCTACGATGATAAATTTGCCGCTCTGGGAACATGCGATCGAATAACGATCGTGCCCGTGATCCGAACTGGCTCATGGTCCGCCACCGCCCACTAACCTAAATGCAAAACTGTCGTCTTGCCCCACCAGAGTTCATCTCAACCTGAAACCCTCCCGAAATGCAACAGAGACCCACTGTCGTTTACGGAAATTTCAGCTTGTTTAACGCTCTTCTGCCAGAACCACGCCAAAACTGAGCAATTACAGTAAAAGCGACGCCTATTTCGCGTCTTGCACGTTAACCACTTTCAATACGTCTTCCACATGTCCTGGCACGCGCACCTTTCTCCAGCTGCGCACGAGCTTTCCCTTCGCATCGATGAGAAAAGTGGCGCGTTCTATCCCCATAAAAGTGCGGCCGTAGAGCGTCTTCTCACCCCACACGCCGTAGGCCTCTGTGACCTCACCGGTTTCGTCGGCGCCTAATTGCACCTTGAGCCCATGTTTAGCCGCGAATTTATCGTGCTTAGCGACGCTATCGCGCGAGACGCCGAGCACCACCGTGTTCGCGGCTCCAAAACTCTTCGCCTTTTCAGTGAAGTTTAGGGCTTCCAGGGTACAACCGGGTGTGTCGTCCTTTGGGTAGAAGTAAAGGACGACGCGCTTGCCCTTAAGGCTTGCCAAGCTGACGCGTCCGCCCCCGGCCGTTGGAAGATCAAAGGGGGGTGCGGGGTCGCCGGGTTTGAACGTCTTAGCCATCGGGAGCCACCTCCAGGCTCGCGGCCCCTGGGCCGTTCTGTCCGGCGCCAACTGCGGCCGGGCTGGGGCATTGCTTTGCTTCAAAAACCTAAACCGCGCTAGATACTTGCGAGGGGCGCTGGAGCAGGCCCGATGATACGCCGCTCGACGCTGATTGCAGTCGAGATACTACTCGGACTGGTTGCGGCCCTCGCAATCGGTGTCGGAGTCGCTTGGTGGCGGTTCAGCCAGGGCCCAATCGAACTCAATTCAATGCGCGACCAGATCCAGACCGAGCTGAGCGAAGCGCGCTCGGGCCGGCCAGTGGGGATCGAGCGGGTCGAGCTGACTTGGAGCACACGCGGTCTGCAGCTCCGTGCCGTTGGCGTGACCGTGGAAGATGGGCGCGGCGGCGTGCTGTCGCGTTCGGAAGAGGCGCGGATATCTCTCGATGTCCTTCCGCTCATCATCGGCCGCATTTCTGTATCGCGCGCTGAATTCATCGGCGGCGCCATTACGTTTACACGTCAGCTAAACGGCGCGATGCATATCGCGTTCGGCCCCGAGGGTGCGCCGGCAGACATCATCATTCCTGCAGCGACGACCAACGAGACGCTCGAAGAACGCGTCGCGCGTGTGCTCGACAGCATGGAAGATGCGTTCAAGCCAGTCGGAGCAGGCGGAAGCTTGCGCGAGATCTCGCTGCGCGGCGCAGCTCTTACGCTGATCGATGAGGCGGGCGGTGGACGCTGGACCGCGGACGCCGCCAGTATTGAACTTGCACGGCGCGGGCGTTCGCTTGCGCTTTCAGCGAGCGCAGAACTGGAGGGCGCCGAGGGCATTGCGCCCGCGACGCTTCGCATCACCACGGACACAAGCTTCCAAAGCGCGCTGATTGAGTTCGGCGCCGAGAATGCGCGGCCACGCGCCTTGTTCTCACAAGCAGCGCTCGGACCATTCGCAGCTCTCGATGCGCCGGTGACTATGAACATCTCCGTCGGCATGGATCGCCAGGCTGGCGTCAATCTCTTTGAAGGCGACGTCATCGTCGGCGAGGGCTCTGCCGACGTTGCTGGTGATCGTCTCAGCCTAAGTGGCGGGCGCCTTCACGGGCGCTACGACGTTGAGAGCGACGAACTGATTATTGATCAGATTTCGCTCGCCGGTGACCGCACGCGCATTGGCGGCGATATCCGAGTTCGTGACGTGTCAGCAATCATGCGCGCAGCGCCGAATGAGCCGGCAGCTTTCAACGTTTCGCTGCCGTCGATGCGCATCGATATTCCGGGGACCTTTTCCGAGCCCCTAGCAATCACCAACGTGGAAATTGCCGGTTCGATCGTGTCGGCCGAGCGTTCCGTGAGCTTTACGCGGATCACGGCCCGCGCGGGCGAAGGCACGTTCAACGGCACGGGTCGGCTTTACTGGGCCGACGTCGGCGAGCGTTCACATGTTGGCTTGCAACTCGATGGCGCCCTCGATGGCGCGGTCGAGGCGCGTGATGTGATGCACATGTGGCCGGTTGGTCTTGGCGAAAGCGCACGCGAGTACCTGGCGCGTACGCTTACCGGTGGACGCGTGACTGACGCGACCGTGCACATCAACATCACGCCCGGAGATCTTGCCGACGGCGCGCTCGTCGATGATGCGCTGGATATACGCTTCAACGTCGACAATGGCTCGATGACATTCATTTCGACGATGTCGCCGATCACAAACGCACGCGGGTCCGGCGTGCTCCGCGGCAATAGCTTCAGCATGACAGTGCCAGAAGCGCGTTTCCATGGCATGCCGGTCACCAACGGGCGGATCGAGGCGCCGCAGTTCAAGCCAAATGGCGCGATGATGACGATTTCGGCGCGCGTCGATGGTGAAGCGCGCGCATTGCTCGAAGTGCTGGCGATGGAGCCGATCGCACTCGGTGACCGTTTGCCGATCGAGGCGACGACCGCGACCGGTCGCGGCAGTGTGAACGTACGCATCCAACGCCCGATGGTGCGCGACGCGCCATTCGAGGCTTGGCGCTTCAACATCGACGGGTCGATCCGTGACTTCGCCGGCAATATGTCGACGCGGCGTGTGGCGTTGAGCAACGGCCAGTTGACGGTGCGCGGCGATCAGCGGGCGGTGACCGTGAGCGGCCCAATTCGCGCAGGCGACTCCGCCATCCAAAATGTACGTTGGACCGAGCATATCGGGCGGGCGGAGGATGCAGCTTCGTCCGAGTATCAAATCTCGGGCGATTTTGATGCGAACGATCTTGAACGGCTTGGATACCCGGTGGCGCAATACGCGCAGGGGCGTATCGGCGTCACGGTTACGGGGCAGGGGCGCGGCTTTGATGTCGACAACGCCCGCGTCGATCTCGACCTCCGCAACGCCGCCGTGCAATTGCCGCGTGACTTTTGGACGAAGCGTGCGGGCCAAGCGGCGTCGGCGCGCTTCGTTGTACAGCGTCAGAGCGACGGCGGCTTGGCGTTCAACGACATTGACGCGCGCGGCGCCGGATTGCTCGCGCAGGGCCGCGCGAGGTTGGCGCGCGACAACACTCTGCTTGAAGTCGATCTGTCACGGCTCGTTGTTGAAGGCAGCGCCGATGCTCGCCTGACCGCGGCGCGTGCTCAAGATGGTGCGCTGGAAGTGAACATTCGCGGCGCAATGTTTGACGCCGCGCCTTTCATGGGATCAGATTCACCGCCGGAAGCGGCGGCTGCGACCGCGCCGCCAACTGCCGCGCAGGGCGCGCCACGCAATTCCGGTGCGATGCGCGCAAGCGTGATCGTGGATCGTCTGAAGATGCGCGGTGGCGCCACGTTGGCTGACGCGAACGTTCATGTTGCGACGGTGCGTGATGGATTGATGACGCTATCCGCAGAGGGCCGCTCCCCCGGAGGCGAGGCGTTCTCTTTAACGCTGGGTCAGCGCGCTGGCGATGCGCGGAGCCGCGTCCATTTCCGAGCCGGCGATGCAGGCTTTGCTGTGCGCGCGTTGACTGGCGCAGAAAACGTCATTGGCGGCACGGCTTCCGCCGATGGAGATTGGCGAGGCGGCGCGCAGAGCCAAGCCCGTTTCTCGGTTGGGATGCGAGACTTTCAAGTCGTGCGCCTGCCTGCAATGGCGCGCTTGTTGTCCTCGGCAGGCTCGCTGACCGGCTTGACTGAGATGCTGAACGGCGACGGCATTGGCTTTCAGGCGTTCGACGCCGAGATGACGTACGCCAACAACCGCCTTCATTTCTCGGAAGGCCGCATGGCCGGCCCATCGCTCGGACTCACAGGCGCCGGCAGCTACGACATCACGCGCGACAATCTCGATATCGACGGCGTTGTTGCGCCGTCGCCGATGCTTAATCTCTCGATGCTCGGCAGCATTCCGGTGATTGGTGACCTGCTCGTTTCGCGTCGGGGCGAGGGCGTGTTCGGCATGACCTATTCGATCAACGGCCATGCCGCTGAACCACGCGTCGGTGTGAACCCGGTTTCGGCGCTAACACCCGGTATTTTGCGCCGCATTTTTGAGCCTGTGCCGCAGCGCGAGGCGGAGGCGCCCGCTCGTAATCCAGGCGGTGCGCACATGTTCAACCCGTCTGGCTCGACGCCAATCGCGCCGGATCCAACAACGCCTGCCGAGAATGCGGTGGGCGCGGCCGTCGCGGACGCTTTACCCTAACTCACCCGCAGCAGCGCGTGCTTCTTCTTGCCCAGCGAGAGCTTGATTGCGCCATCGACGAGATCGGCGGCGCTCAGCGACGCAGAATCGTCAGCCACCGGATTGTCGTTCACACGTAACGCGCCAGCCGCAATGTGACGCTTCGCTTCCCCATTTGACGCAACGAGTTCGGCGCGGGTGAACGCGGCGGCTACCCGAAATCCCTGTGAGAGTTCTTCGTTCGTCACGGGGAAGGTCGGCAGATTGTCGCTTCGCGCACCTTGCTCAAATGTCGCGCGCGCGGCTTCCTCGGCTTTGCTGGCTTCGTCGCGGCCGTGCAGCAGCGCCGTCGCCTCGGTGGCGAGCACCTTCTTGGCGTCGTTGATTTCAGCGCCTTCCAGCGCCTCCAGGCGAGCGATTTCCGCGAGCGGCAGATCGGTGAATATTTTCAGGAAGCGGCCAACATCTGCGTCTTCGCTGTTGCGCCAGTATTGCCAATATTCGTAGGGGCTCACCATGTCGGCGTTGAGCCACACTGCGCCTTGGGCGGTCTTGCCCATCTTGGCGCCGCTTGCGGTTGTGATGAGCGGCTGCGTTAGGCCGAAGAGTTCAAAGCTCTCCATGCGGCGGCCGAGTTCAACACCATTGATGATATTGCCCCACTGATCGGAGCCGCCCATTTGTAGCGCACAATTGTAGCGGCGCTTCAGCTCTACGAAATCGTAGGCCTGCAGGATCATGTAGTTGAACTCGATGAAGCTCATCGGCTGCTCGCGCTCAAGGCGGAGCTTCACGCTATCCATCGAAAGCATGCGATTGACGCTCATGTGGCGCCCGACCGTTCGCAAGAAGTCGAGATAGTTGAGCTTCAGCAGCCACTCGGAATTGTCGACGAGAATGGCGTCGCTTTTGCCGTCTCCAAAGGTCAGGAATTTCTCAAACGTACCGCGGATCGAGTTGGTGTTTTTGACGATCTGCTCTTCGCTCAAGAGCTGACGCATCTCCTCCTTGCCGGAAGGGTCGCCCACACGCGTTGTGCCGCCGCCGAGCAGCACGATTGGCTTGCCGCCAGCCTGTTGTAGCCGGCGCAGATACATAATCTGGGTGAGGTTGCCGACATGCAGCGACGGCGCCGTCATGTCGAAGCCGATATAGCCAGTGACGTCCGCGATCGCGGCTTTGTCTAAGCCTTCGAGGTCAGTGCACTGGTGGAACTGCCCGCGCGCGACAGCGTCGCGGAGGAACTGGGATTGGAGATTGTCGGTCGTCATGATGGGCGCGCGCTTAGCATGGGGGCGCCCCTAAGTCGAAGCTAGAACCTGCCGCGGGCGCCGGTGCAGCGCAGTGCGTTCCCCTGCCTGGGTCTTGTTTGCATCATTCTCCCCTGGATACTGGCGCCACTGACTCGAGGGGGCCGCATGCCGTGGGGAAGAGTGATTTTGGCGTTGCTGGCGACGTTGTTCGTTGTCGGCGGTATGGCAAGCATAGTCGCGCTGGGATCGGGCGCATGGCGGCCTGACTTCTCCAATACGCCGGGCCTGAACCAGCAGGACCTGGCGACGCTTGCCGCACCTTACGATGACATCCGCCTTGGCCGTGATGGGGCGGTGATTGCACGCCTTGGTGGGCAAAGTGAGCGTGCGCAGGCCGAGATCGACCGCATTCAAACATTGCTGCCGTCTGGCGAGCCACTTTCGTCGCGGCTAACGACCATGCGTGCACAGGTCGGCACGAGCGGCAATCGTCTGTGGGGCGTACGTGAGTACGAGTATTCTGAGCATGTCGTGCGCGCAGAGACGACCCTTTACCGCGACAACGCCGAGCAACCGTGGAGCATCGAGCGCTTCAACGTAAACGTGCTGTCGCGCGAGGCGCTGGCGTCTCGCGGGCTAAACTTTGCTGCGGAGCCGCCGAGCGTGCAGGCAGTGATCGTCTCCGCTGTTGTGCTCCCACTTTTTATGCTCGCAACGTTCCTCGCGGCGCTGTTTCAGACGGACCTCAAGCCACGCTGGGTGTGGTTGCTTCTCGTCTCGTTCGGGTTCGGCACAATCTCGGCAAATACCGCCACCGACGCGCTGACGTTCCTGCCCGTCTCCATTCAGCTGTTCGGCGCCGGCGCCACCTGGAGCGGGTCGGTGTTTGACGGTTGGGTGTTCAGCGCGGCGATCCCGTTCGGCGCGCTGTTCTATTGGCTGGCGCGAATGTTCAGTAAGCGGCCGGCCTGAAGTTCATCTCGGCGCCGATATTTTCGGGCCGCGTTACTGCGTTCTTAAGTGCTTCCTGTGCTAGGTCACCGCCGTGGTCCACGAACTGATTTGCCACCCGGACACGCCAAGCGCGGCCGTCGATCAGATCGGCGTCGCCGGTGTGCGTCCGCAGCCCGGCGTTCTGGCGTTACGCTTTACTGTTGCCGGGCGGATTGCGGACGTCCGTCTTGCGCCGCCTTCGGAGCCGTTGCGCGCCGATGAGCTATGGCAAACGACGTGTTTCGAAGCCTTCGTCGAAACCACACCGGGCGCTGGCTATTTCGAATTCAATCTTTCGCCGTCGACGAAGTGGGCTGCGTATCACTTCAGCGGCTATCGCAGTGGAATGGCGCTCGCGGAGTTGTCGCCGCCCGCGATCATCACCGGCGCGAACGCCACGCATGTTGATATCGATGCGCTGATCTATTTGCCAGCCAGTGACGCGCCATGGCAGCTGGCGCTCACGGCGGTGATTGAGGAGACGGGTGGCAGGAAGTCGTACTGGTCGCTAAAGCACGCGCCCGGCAAGCCGGACTTCCATCATTCCGATGGTTTTATGTTGGAGCTTCCATGAAGTTTGGCATCGATCGGTTGTTGGAGGATGCCTCGCTACGTGCGCCGCTTCGCGGCAAGCGCGTGGCGCTGGTGGCGCACCCGGCCTCGGTGACGCGGGATTTGACACATTCGCTCGATGCGCTGATGGCGCTCGATGAGGTGCGGATCAGTGCGGCGTTCGGGCCGCAGCATGGGATGCGCGGCGACAAGCAGGACAACATGGTGGAGTCGCGGGACTACACCGATGCTGTTCATGGCGTGCCGGTGTTCAGCTTGTATGGCGATCAGCGCCGGCCGACCGGGCAGATGATGTCGACGTTCGATGTCGTGCTCATAGATCTGCAGGATCTGGGCTGCCGCATCTACACCTTCATCACCACGCTGCTGTACATGATCGAAGCGTGCGCGGCGGAGGGCAAAGAGGTTTGGGTGCTGGATCGCCCCAATCCAGCGGGGCGGCCGGTTGAAGGGCTGACGTTGCGCCGCGGTTGGGAGAGCTTTGTCGGCGCGGGGCCAATGCCGATGCGCCATGGCATGACGCTTGGCGAACTTGGTCATTGGTTCATCGATCACTACAAGCTCAATGTCGCGTATCGCGTGATCGAGATGGAAGGCTATCGGCCTGACGAAGCGCCAGGTTATGGCTGGCCGATCGGCGAGCGCACTTGGGTGAACCCTTCACCGAATGCGCCCAATCTATGGATGGCGCGCGCTTATGCGGGCACGGTGATGGTCGAAGGCGCCACGCTCTCCGAAGGACGCGGAACAACGCGGCCGCTTGAAATCTTTGGCGCTGCTGACATCGATGCACGCGACGTGATGAACGAGATGGAGCGTTTTGCGCCGCAGTGGTTGCGTGGGTGCAAGCTGCGCGAAATTTGGTTCGAACCGACGTTCCACAAGTGGGAAGGCCAACTCTGCCACGGTGTTCAGATTCATTGCGAGGATCCGGGGTACTACGGCCACGAAGCGTTTAAGCCTTGGCGCGTGCAGGCGCTGGCGTTCAAGGCGATCCGGCGGCTCTATCCAGACTACGAATTATGGCGCGAGTTTTCCTACGAGTATGTGTTCGACAAGCTCGCGATAGATGTGATCAACGGCTCGTCGCTGTTGCGCGAATGGGTGGATGATCCGAACACGAAGGCGGATGATCTCGATGCGATCACTGTGCCGGACGAAGAGGCGTGGATCGCCGAACGCGCGAAGCACCTGATCTATTGAGCGAGGCGCCCGCGCCTCCGGCCACCGAGGGCCGCAATGTCGGGCTCGATGTGGCTCGTGGATTGCTGATGGCGTGGATCATCGTCGTGATCCACGGAATTTTCTGGCTGGGCATTGCGCCGCGCGGGCCGGGTTCGCTGCTGCTGTTCGAGATGCCGCCGATCTTCGTGATCACTGGCGCAGCGTATTTTCTCGGTGTAGGCGCAAAACAGGCGCGCCTCCAGCCCACAAACTATCTCGACTTTCTATTGCGTCGCGGCGTGCGGATATATCTGCCTTACGCCGTCTATGTGTTGGCCGCTGCCGTCCTTGTGACGATCGTGAAGTGGGATGGGGCGCTGTCCGTCGATGAAGCTGGCGCGCGCGCTTGGGCTTGGCTTAATCCAGTTGCGCGCGGCGCTGGCCACACCTGGAAAATGCTGAGCTGGCATCTTTGGTTCGTCGCGCCGTTCCTGATCGTGACGGCGCTGATGCCGTTCATCACCACAAAGCGTGTGCCTTCGTTCGTAAAACCGTGGATGCTCGCGGTCGTTGCCGGGCTTCTTGTGCTTGCTTTGGGGCGCGTGACATTCCCTGCGCCGCTGGACGACCAGCTCATCAAGAACACGGTGTTCTATTCTTTCTGGGCAGCGTTTGGCTTCGTGTTGGCCGCAATGCCCAGGCGTTGGAGCGTTGGTGATTACGCTGTCGTGCTAGCGATGGCAGTGGCGGGCATGTTCGCTGCCGCTTGGTTGCAGCCGGCAAGCGTCACGCTCGACATGCAGCACAACAAGTTTCCGCCGAACGCGATCTTCTTTCTCTTCTCGGCCGCGTGGGTGGCAATCTTGCTGATTGCCTGCCGGCTCATCAGTCCGCAGCAGATCAATGACCTTGCAGCTTCGCCGCTGCTGAAGCCATTTATGAGCGCTGGCTATTCGATTTATCTGTGGCAGGGCATTGGCTATTCGCTCGCCGCCTATGCGGGCGCCGAGTTAGGCGTGAGCCGGTACGTGGTCTGGATCGCCGCGATTGGTCTAACGATCGCGCTCGGCCTGTTGTTCGCGCCCCTGGAGCGGGTCAGGCTTCCGAAGCGCAAAACCTGACGCAGCTCAGAACCAGCCCTTTTTCTTCTTGGGCTCTTCGGGCGGCGGCGCAGGCTGAGCCCTCGGCGGGGGCGCCGCTTTCGCACGCGACGGCTCAGGTGCGCGCGCAGCAGTTTTGCCCTGCGGCGCGGGTTGCCCCTGTTGTGGACGAGGGGCGGCGGCTGGCTGCTGCTGTCCAGCTTTCTGCGCGCCGGCGCGAGGATCGGGCCCGAGCTTGTCTGCAAACCAGTTGGACATGTCCCTCAACCTTATTTCGTGCGCCAGCGTGCGCCTTGCGTCGTTATCGCATCGAAACGAGTGCGCCAACGTGCAACCGGCATGGGTGTCGAAGCATTCATGTTGCGCTTGTGGATAACTCTCACGCGCACTCGATTGTCACGGGCCTTTTTTGGGCGCGGCGAGGGCGACTTCTCAGCGCGGTGCGCGCTTGGCCAGAATACGCTGTAGCGTGCGTCTGTGCATGTTGAGGCGCCGCGCCGTCTCGGAGACGTTGTGCCCGCAGAGCTCGTAGACGCGCTGAATGTGTTCCCAGCGAATGCGATCAGCGGACATCGGGTTTTCGGGCGGCTCTGGCTTCTCGTCCGGCGATGCAAGCAGTGCTTTGACGATGTCTTCGGGATCAGCCGGCTTTGCCAAATAGTCGATCGCCCCCGCCTTCACGGCCGCGACCGCAGTGGCGATTGCGCCATAGCCTGTCAGGATCACGACGCGGCAGTCTGGGCGGCTCTTGTTCAGGGCCTCGACGACCGCGAGCCCAGAGCCGTCTTCGAGCCGAAGATCGAGGACCGCGTAGGCCGGAGGGGTCTTGCTGGTGATCTCGGTCGCTTCGGCAACGCTCGAGGCTGCGAGCACTTCGAAGCCGCGCTGCTCCAGCGCGCGCGCCAACCGCGTGCGGAAGGGCGCATCGTCATCAAGAATTAGGAGAGTTTTTTCGCCTTCGAGGGGCGCTTCAGTCGTCATCAGCCTACGAACTCCAGCTAGCTCCTATCTAGCCCGGATTATTCGTTGCTGTCATTGAAAGAGTGCGGCGAACGTGGCGCAAGGCGCTGATTTGCGAGTATGATTTGGTTATCGACGCCAATCCTATTCGCAAACACGGAGCGCCACGCTCGCCATGAA
>Ga0163152_10000968_pt1 | contig 46826 bp, 33 predicted proteins | sample OliLakLV19MP8IB2_FD_148635 | JGI IMG/M metagenome (GOLD analysis project Ga0163152, IMG submission 148635) | Freshwater microbial mat bacterial communities from Lake Vanda, McMurdo Dry Valleys, Antarctica - Oligotrophic Lake LV.19.MP8.IB-2 | ecosystem: Environmental > Aquatic > Freshwater >...
CAAACTCCATCCAACGGCATTTTCCTTAGTTGGCGGAGCAAACTCCATCCAACGGCATTTTCCTTAGTTGGCGGAGCAAACTCCATCCAACGGCATTTTGGTTTAGGTATGTATAAAGGGAATCTGCGAAAGACAAACAGATAATCTGCAATTACTTCGTCTTCGCCATCGAAATATTCTTAACGATATGCCGCACCGCTTTGCGCTTGATCGTGCGCTCCATTTCTCTACTAAACTGGATCAGATTATATTGAAACTTCAATGAAAGGAAATCCTTTTTGATATGGATGACCCGGAGATAATATGAGTTGGGTTCAATGAGATGATGATATTCGACCAGGGAAAGGATCAGTTGATCTTCCAGTTCTTCAATCGAACTAATACTGCCGGTGGGTATTTCAAACTCAATACTTGTTTTCTTGATCTGCTTCTTGGTGTAGTTGATGACATCACTCGTGAAGACGGTGCTGTTGGGGATAAAAATGATATCATCATCCTCATTGAGTAAGGCGGTTTTGGCAATGTTGATATCCAGGATCTTGCCCCGGTGGTCACCGATCTTGACATAGTCGTCGATGGAGATCTCTTTACTGAAACTGATGACCACACCACTGATGATATCCGCGAAGAAATCTTTCGAAATGATGGCAATAGCCGCTGCCACAATGGACAGCGACGTAAACATATGAACAAGGCTGATTCCAAACAGACCGAAAATGGAAATAAAACCGTAGACGGCAATAAACATGATAAACAAATTGCTCAGTCCAGTTGTGACGTTATCGCGCTTGTGGTAGGGTAGATGTTTCCTGCTGCGATAAACCATGGCAAGTAACCTGACGACCAGGCTAGCCCCAAAGAGAATTATAAGGAAACGCAAAATCACCAGCATAACTGGCCCGACGAAAGAGAAATCATCAAGCCAGGAGGAACTTTTGTTGTAAAAGAATGCAACCAGACCCAACAGGATCAACTCGATCAGGAGTTTGATCACGTAACGGAAAGGAATTGGTGTGCGTGGTTGTCTAGGCAAATCTTAAAGTGAAAAGTGAAAAGTGAATGGTTCGACTACGCTCACCAACCGGAATGAATGCGGAGTCGAAATAATTCTAATTCAACAACGATCACCAACCGGAAAGTGAGATTAGCAGGTAAAAGTAAGGGAATCAGGATAATGAGAGGATACCTCTAATATTATTTTTGTAAAATAAGTTGATTAGAACAACATTCGATGGTAGTATTACTGTGCTGGTTACGATGTATTACTCACTTCATTAAACGCAGGTTATGGCACCTAATAGCTGGATTTCGGCTCTTGTACTTTTCCTACCGTATGTCTTGTTGACAGTTCAATGGGATGATATCCAAAAATCAAATACAATCAACACGCCTAATACTCTTTTATCAGCCAGGTGTGGAGATGCCACGACTCCAGATTCGATGCCGGTTGATCTGGCAGCATACTACAAATATATCAATCTGGCTGCACGGGCGATTTACGATAATCACTTTGAACAGGCTTCTGCCTTATATGATACGGCCTTCTTGCACAAATCGATTCCTTTTTATGAAGACCTGAAAAATTATATACTCCTGAATGCGAAATGTGGGTTATTGTCTAAAAATGATGCAGCACTTCACCATCTTATTATAGATAAGCATGTAGATACAGCTCAATTATTTCTGAACCTTCCAAACAGGCTATTCAGCAAAGAAAATCTGGCAGTCATCAACAAACTAGTGAAGGCACAAAAGAAGTTAAAGTATCAGGAGACTGTGTTTCACAGGTCGCTGAGAGAAATGTTCGCTTTAGATCAGGCATTCAGGGATTATGACGACATCAGCCAAAAGGACTATGAAACCCGGAAAGCCATATATTCACGAAGAGATAGTGTGGACTAGCAAAACTTTATTCTCTTTGAAAAACTTTACGATCAGTATGGATTTCCCGGAGAGGAAATGTTGGGAGTCTTTTATGCCAATGACCATCAATGGGCTGAAGTTGTTTATATCCTTTTGAGACATTTTGTTCAGCTGGCAACCAACGAGACTAGCGATAGGGTGCTCAGGATGATCCAGAAAGCCTTGTATTCAGGTGAACTGCATCCTTCCATCTATGCAACACTCATGGAATTAATAGGCAATCATCCTGCTGCGCCAAAACCAGGATTCAATTTTATGAAAACCACCATGAATCTTGTGCTTGGAGAAATCTACAGACCATTTGTATTCTATACGGATACGCTGATGCAGGAAGTTAATACCAACAGGATTTCCATCGGACTGGATTCTTTCCATATCACCCAAAAACAGGTAGTATGTCAGTATCTGGGTTCCAAAAATCTTGAGGAAAAGAAATTTATCAAAATGGTCCAATATGCACAGATTGATGAGTTACCTCCGGGTATGGTCAAAAAAGCCTGCGAGGAAGCAAATGTTGACATGTCAAGTTATGAAATCAACACAAATAAAATTTTAGATGCTTGCCGTTGCGAAGAGAAGCGTTTTTAAATCTTTAAAGAATCCTTGACTGTCATGCCTCGGTTGAAAGATTGTTTGCGCGGAGAGAGAGGGATTCGAACCCTCGGTACAGTTGCCCATACAACGGTTTTCGAGACCGTCCCATTCAACCACTCTGGCATCTCTCCATAATATTAGGATCCAGGAGGCAGGGGAAAGGAGATGGGGAAATTCATAACAATCGGCTCCTTTTCTGATCACAACCTGTTCAGTTTTCATTCTTCACTCCTGTTTCCTAATTCCTGATTCCTAATTTATTTGAACTGAAGTATGTACTTATTCTTCTTACCATTTTCAATCATCATATACCGTGCATGCAAGAGGTTGTCGTACACAAGTGTGGCATTGATATCACTTATTTTATCCTTATTGACAGCTATTGCATTAGACTGAATAGCTCGTCTGGCTTCACTCTTGGAGGAAAGCACAGTGCTGAAATCACTGATCACATCTATCAGGCTGACACCACCTTCAAGTATACTCAGCGGTATTTCGAATGAAGGTATTTCCTCAGCGATCAATTGCAAATCGGTCTTACTCAATTCATACAGTTGTTCCTTGCTGGCCTTGGCATTAAACAGGATGTCTGATACATTCTTTGCGCTTTGAAATGCTGCCTGGCCATGGATCCGTATTGTAAGTTCCTGCGCCAGATTAGCCTTTAATGCATTTGGATAGCCCAGAAATTCTTCCTCTAGTCTTTCAATTTCTTCTTGTGATAACAAGGAAAAATACCTGTACAATTTTGATAGGTCACGGTCATCGACGTTGAGCCAAAACTGGTAGAATTTATACGGGGTGGTCATTTGAGGATCTAACCAGATATTGCCTTCCTCTGATTTTCCAAATTTCTTACCATCTGCTTTTGTCAGCAATGGTGTCGTCAAGGCATAGACTTCACTCTCGGGCACATTGCGGCGGATAAACTCTGTGCCAGAGGTGATATTGCCCCACTGATCCGATCCGCCCATCTGCAGGATACAATCAAAATCACGGTATAGCCGGAGGTAATCATATGCTTGAAGCAACTGGTAGCTAAACTCTGTGTAGGACATCCCCACTTCCACTCTTTTTTTCACTGATTCCTTAGCCATCATATAATTGATGGTGAGATGTTTTCCGACATCTCGTAGAAAGGTCAATGCATTCATGTCTTCGTAGAAGTCAAGATTGTTGACCAGAATGGCACCATTTTCTTTGTTGTTAAAATCAAGGAGGCGTTTCATCTGGTTGACTTGGTGTGCAAGATTTTTATCAAGCTCATCATAAGATTTCAATTCACGCTCAGCATCCTTTCCTGACGGATCGCCAATCCGACCTGTTGCTCCACCCATCAGTACTACAGGGCGGTGACCGCATCGCTGGAAATGAGTCAGCAGCATCACCTGTACATAATTGCCTAACGTGAGGGAAGGGGCTGTCGGGTCAAAACCGATATATCCAACGATGATTTGTTCGTTAAGTTTTTGTTCAAGACCCGGGGTTTGGTCATGAATCATACCTCTCCAGGTCAACTCTTCAATAAATGACTTTCTCATTTGTTTTTACTAAATATGCTGTTTGACAGGGCAAAAATGGAAATTTGCGCTCATATTTGACCGAATACTCTGCAGGAGGTAGCAATAAACTATGAAATACGAGCCCTGGATCGCAAAAAAACTGATGGCATCAGGAGGAGGTGGGTTTACCCGCATCATCTTGTGGATAGCTACCGGTGCCGTGGGATTGTCAGTGGCAGTCATGATCCTTTCCCTGGGCCTGATGACCGGATTCAAGCAGGAAATCACCAAAAAGATGTTCGGATTTTGGGGACACATCCATATTTCGGATCCCCGATCCATCCGCTCATATGAAGCATTACCATTTGTCTATGATTCAACCCTGATTGAATCCATCGAATCTGTAGAGCAGGTATTTTCAAGCCCTGATCCTGATTTTCCCGGACAGAAGCCATTTGAATCAAAAGGCGGCGTAAGACATGTCCAGTCTTATATCTATCTGCCGGGGATTATCACCCATGATGATCAGATGGAAGGAATCGTCCTGAAAGGAGTAGGTGAGGATTACGACTGGAAGGTGATCAATCAGTACAATGAATCTGCTACTCCATGGACGTCCCTAGGAGCAGACGAACTGATTATCTCCCGCATCACAGCAGACAGGTTGCGATTGAAAGAGGAGGATAAGTTGATTCTGCATTTTGTACGTGAGGGAAAACAATTGCAGCGACGGTTTATCATCAAAGGCATTTATAAAACAGGACTTGAAGAGAACGATGCGAAATTCGCGATCGCCTCCATTCAACGTGTAAGAGATGTGTTGAAATGGGACAGTACGCAGGTGAGTGGTCTTGAAATAGCGATTGACAATATTGATGACCTTGATCTCATCACCGAGTACATCTATCGTGAAGAAATTCCTGCGCATCTCTATGCGGAGAACATCAAAGAAAAATTTCCCAGCCTGTTTGAATGGCTGGAGTTACAGGATATTAACACCATCGTGATCATCGGACTGATGCTTGCCGTGGCGATCATCAATATGATCACGGCATTGCTCATTCTGATCCTGGAGCGGACCCAAATGATTGGTATCCTCAAGAGCATCGGAGCGCGGGATGGATCTATCCGGCAGGTCTTTCTCTGGTTTGCCATGTTTATCACCATAGGAGGCATCCTGATAGGCAACATACTCGGCCTTGGACTGGCATGGCTGCAGGACAGGTTTAAATTTGTCAAGCTGGATGAGACAGATTATTATCTTGATTATGCGCCTGTGATGGTATTGCCCTGGCATCTGCTTGTGGTCAATGTTGGTGCCCTTGTGCTGATAGGGTTGTGCCTGATCGCACCTTCCTTTCTGGTGAGCAAGATCAATCCAATCAAAACCATTCATTTTCAATAATTGATGAGTTGGCGCCTCAGGATGTTTGGAGGTAGACTACTTCACTTCGGATGGAGGTGGCCTGAACGTTTGTTTAGATTATGTAGATGGACGATTTGGATCCAATCGCCCCGTGGGAAAGATAGTTTCATTCGGTGGTTCATTGGGCTGATCCTGTTGATCGTTGATCTCACACCGCTCAGTCTTTTTTATGAAACGATCATGGACCTTGTCAAATCAAAGTCAAGGGCATTGTCAGTGTTCGAAATCAGCATTGCCCAATCTGTCTTTCGTAAAAGTTTGCCGCTGCACCTGATAAGTATGGACCCTACCTCAATGCCCGTAAGGAGTAAAAAAGCTAGTGCTTATGTGAGTTTCCATACGATCAATTATGATTATGCATTGCCTCCCCATACTTTCATCCATGAACTCATGCATGTGTGGCAATATGAACGGAATGGCAGTGTGTATATCAGCGAGGCTCTATGGGCACAGTACCGGGGAGGGGGCTATAACTATGGTGGTCTTGACCCACTTGTCCAATATAGCCGGGGAAAAGGCCTTTCTGCTTTTAATTTTGAACAACAGGCCGAAATCATTGAAGATTATTATCGCTGGGCAAATGGGATGCCTTTGCAATGGGTGGCGAATGTACCTGGGGTGGGGGCGGTGCTTGAGAAATATAGGGGGAATCTAGAGACAGAAAGTGTTGGTATTTCGGCGAAATATATTTCGTAAATATACGAACTCACACCTGCCATGCAGTCTTCCCTCCCTACTTCCGCAATCCCAAACTCATAGCTAGCTATCCGTTTTCATAATTTTAAATCGATGTAATCTTCTCCCAAGCCTTTTTCCTACCTTTAGGGCCTGAACAAAATTATTCATCCGTAAATGGAAGGCATTAGTTGTTATGACCAGGTATTATCACATCGAGGACGGACGTCTGACCGAACTGGACAAGCCTGTACTTTCCTGTTGGGTCAATGTACATCCACCCTTTGAGCCTGAAGAGCTCGAGACCCTTGCGGAAGAATTTTCCATACCAATAGATTTCCTTACTGACTCATTGGACATCGACGAGCGTTCCCGCTATGAGCGCGAAGATGACGTACGCCTTATCCTGGTCAATACCCCGATGCTCAATGAGATCGATCTGGACAATGAAGCGATCTACATTACGGCGCCAATTGGTATCATCCTGACCCAGGATCACGTATTGACGATAGGGCCTTATGAAAATCCCATTATCCAACGGATTATTGAAGGCCGGGTAAAAGGCTTTGATCCCGCTAATGAGCAGATGTTTGTACTCCATATCCTCGAGCAGAATGTATTGCGGTTTATGGACAGCCTTAAAAAACTCAATGTCAAACGGAATGTGATCGAAAATGAACTTTATGATTCGAGCCGTAACTCAGAACTGAAGCAGTTGCTCCGGATCGAGAAGAGTCTAGTGTATTTCGTGAATGCCTTGGGCTCAAATGAACTGCTGAAAATTAAAATCAAACGGACCGATTTCCTTCGCCTGGGTGAAAATGAGGAAGAAGCAGATTTTTTCGAAGATATCATTATCGATAACGGGCAGGCGCTTAGTATGGCCAACATCTACACCAATATCCTCAGCGGGACCATGGATGCTTACACCTCGATTGTGTCCAATAACCTCAATACCTTCATCCAGCGGCTTACGGTTATCACGATTATCCTCATGGTGCCTACCCTGGTGGCCAGTTTTTTTGGCATGAACGTCAAAGTGCCCTTTGCGAGCACCCCGGGGGCATTTTACTTTGTGTTGATGATCTCGGCCTCTATCAGTCTTCTTCTAGTCTGGTTTTTCAGGAGGAAGAATATTTTCTAAACAGGGAGCCTGATTCCATAACTAGGCCTTTTTCTTAAGAAAATATCCTGAAAAACAAGCCTTTTCCACACTTTTTTGGTCGATTTCCACCTTTACATTTGGGAAACATTAGATTTTCAAAAAGTTTTACACAGCGGCATCTTTTTTTTATCTGTGTAGGGGGCACTATTTCAACATATTATACATTTTTTCCACATGATGTGGATAAAATGTTTTCATATTAAATAAAAACTTCATTTATTTAGAGCCATCAAATCGGGGGTGTATCCGTATCCAACCAAAAAGCGCCTCCTCCCACGATTTGATTACCTATTTAACTTATAGGGATTTATTACCTACCTGAGATAAACCATCAAAAATGGTCTCCCCTCGGGAATTTGCTGTCTCTGACCGGAATGCCCGCCATAGAGAGCCTAGGGATAGTCGCCTCTGGTGTGAATGGGAATTGATCAGGTATAGAACTTTATTAAACAGTATTGAAAATGGCAGAAAACATAATGACCGAAGTAACCACCGAGCCAATCCTCACCGACAACCCTGGCCGTTTTGTCATATTCCCCATACAACACCATGATATCTGGCAGTTTTATAAGATGTCAGAAGCCAACTTCTGGACCGCCGAAGAGATCGACCTTCAGCAAGATCTCCATGACTGGACCCATAAACTAAATGATGACGAACGCCACTTCATCAAACACGTTCTGGCCTTTTTTGCCGCCAGCGACGGTATTGTCAATGAAAACCTGGCCGAGCACTTTGTTAGCGAAGTTCAGTACACCGAAGCTAAGTTCTTCTATGGCTTCCAAATCATGATGGAAAATATCCACTCTGAGACCTATAGCCTCCTCATCGATACGTACATAAAAGATACCAAAGAAAAAGATTATCTCTTCAATGCGATCGACACACTAGACTGCGTAAAGAAGAAAGCCAACTGGGCCCTTCGCTGGATCAACAAAGGCAATTTTCAGGAAAGACTCATTGCCTTTGCCGCCGTGGAAGGTATTTTCTTTTCCGGCTCCTTTTGCTCCATCTTCTGGCTCAAGAAACGAGGCCTGATGCCAGGTCTTTCGTTTTCCAATGAACTCATCTCCAGAGATGAAGGTATGCATTGTGATTTCGCCTGCCTCCTTTATAATAATCATATCGTCAACCGCCTTGATCCAACTATTGTAAAGGATATCATTATGGATGCGGTGATGATTGAAAAGGACTTTGTGTCAGATGCCCTTCCGGTTAAACTGATCGGGATGAACTCAGATATGATGTGCCAGTATATCGAATATGTAGCTGACAGGTTGCTCATATCATTGGGTCAACCCAAAGTATACAATGCTGAAAATCCATTCCAGTGGATGGAACTTATCTCTATCGCCGGCAAAACCAACTTCTTTGAAAAGAGAGTAGGTGATTACCAAAAGGCAGGTGTGATGGGTAACCGCGAAGACCAGGTGTTTTCGATGGACGAAGACTTTTGAACAAGGAATAACGAACAAGGAATAACGAATAAAGAGGTTTGAATTACGAATACATAATCCATCAACCAATGCACATTAACCCTTAACCCTTAACCATTTCACAAAAACAAGTCTCCCCTAACAATATAATACCATACCCTCATGCAAGTCATCAAACGTACCGGAAAACGAGAAGAAGTAAGTTTCGATAAAATCACCGCACGGGTTAAAAAACTCGTGTATGGTCTCTCCGATCATGTAAACCCTATCAAAATCTCGATGAAGGTCATCGAAGGGTTGTATGACGGCGTCACCACCTCAAACCTGGACAACCTCGCCGCTGAGACATCAGCAACGATGGCGGCCATTCATCCTGATTATGCGCTCCTGGCCTCCAGGATTGCTATATCCAACCTCCACAAAAACACGAATAAATCGTTTAGCGAAACGATGGATGCGCTCTACAATTATGTAGATCCGATCACCAGACAAAAAGCAGGATTGATCAGTGATACGACGATGGACATTATTCATCGGTATGCTGATCTGTTGGATAGCGCCATCATCTATGACCGTGATTTTACGTTCGATTATTTCGGCTTCAAGACATTAGAGCGTTCTTACTTATTACGAATGAACGGTCAGGTTGTAGAGCGTCCTCAGCATATGTTGATGCGTGCATCTGTCGGTATTCATGGCGAGGATATCACTGCAGCGGTTGAAACCTATCATCTGATGTCCGAAAAGTGGTTTATCCACGCCACACCGACCTTGTTTAATGCAGGGACACCTAAACCTCAATTGAGCAGTTGCTTTTTATTGAGCATGGTAGGGGATAGCATAGACGGAATATTCGAGACGTTATCTCGTTGCGCCAAGATCAGTCAGTCAGCCGGTGGTATCGGTCTGAGCATACATAATGTACGTGCTACCGGGAGTTATATCAAAGGCACAGGAGGCACCAGCAATGGTATCATTCCGATGCTGAAAGTATTCAATGACACAGCGAGATATGTTGATCAGGGAGGAGGAAAGCGTAAAGGAGCTTTTGCCGTTTATATCGAGCCATGGCACGCAGATATCATGGAGTTTCTAGAACTCAAGAAAAACCACGGTAAGGAAGAGCAACGTGCACGTGACTTGTTCTATGCACTCTGGATATGCGATCTCTTCATGGAACGTGTAAAGAATAATGAGAACTGGTCTCTCTTTTGCCCGAATGAAGCACCGGGCCTCAGTGACACCTATGGTGGTGAGTTTGAAGCGCTCTATCACAAATATGAACAGGAGGGCAAAGCCAGAAAAGTAGTAAGAGCACAAGAGATATGGAGCGCCATCACGGAAAGCCAGATTGAAACCGGCACACCTTACATGCTGTACAAGGATGCAGCTAATAAAAAGAGTAATCAAAAGAATCTCGGTACCATCAAGTCTTCAAACCTGTGTACAGAGATTATGGAATACACATCACCTGATGAAGTTGCGGTATGTAACCTGGCTTCTCTCGCTTTGCCAAAATTTGTGGACAATGGCGTATTCAATCATGAACAGCTCTTCAACATCACCCGCGTAGTGACACGCAATCTCAATAAAGTGATTGATGTCAACTATTACCCAATCCCTGAGGCACGCAACTCAAATATGCGGCACCGCCCGATTGGAATTGGTGTACAGGGCCTGGCAGATGCCTTTATCATGATGGGCTTTGCATTCGATAGTCCTGAAGCGCGTAAACTCAATAAAGAAATATTTGAGACTATTTACTTTGCTGCAGTTACAGAATCCAACGTAATCGCACAAAGAGAAGGTGCATACGAAAGTTTTGAAGGATCACCAGCTAGCAAAGGCGAACTCCAGTACGACATGTGGGGCGTTGAACCTTCAGACCGCTGGAATTGGGCAGAACTCAAAGCCAACATCAAGAAACATGGCATGCGGAATAGCTTGTTGATTGCCCCGATGCCGACCGCATCCACCAGTCAGATACTGGGCAACAATGAGTGTATCGAGCCTTACACCAGTAATATCTATACACGTCGTACCCTCTCCGGTGAATATATCGTCGTCAACAAACACCTGCTCAACGACTTGATCCGCCTTAACCTGTGGGATGAGGAGATGAAAGAAGCGCTTATCGTCAGCAATGGTAGTGTGCAGCATATTGAAGGATTACCGCAGGATTTGAAAGACCGCTATAAGACCGTATGGGAGATCAGCCAGAAAGCGATTATCGATATGTCGGCTGACAGGGGAGCGTTCATCTGCCAGAGCCAAAGTCTGAATCTGTTTGTAGAAAATGCAACGATGGCCAAATTGTCGAGCATGCACTTCTATGCATGGCAAAAAGGACTCAAGACAGGTATGTATTACCTGCGCTCTAAAGCAGCTGTGGAACCGATTAAATTCTCCCTCAGTGAAAAGCATCAGCGTAAATATGTCAATGCTAACCAGATGACAGGCGTTGACACAATCATCGAGCAGCCAAAAGCAAACGAGACCACTATGAGCAACAGCCTGGACAATATGACACCTGCGATGGATGTGGCTTCAGGGCCTGTGTGTACGATGGAGGAGGGGTGTGTGATGTGTGGTTCTTAAATGAAAAATGAAGCATGAAGAGTTGGTTTGCTGAGATTAGATAAAAAAAGTTAGCATATAGTAACTCGCAGCATTAAGGATAACCAAAAAAGAATGGCACTTGACGGAAGTTATGTGCCATTCTTTGTATTTTTCAGGCTATTCGTATGGTCTAATATAATGAAACCTTTAAAATATCTTTTGCTCTGCTCTATTTTTATTTCTTGCGCGACTGAGCGGATAGTAAGCTATGATGAAGCTTATAAAAACTGTGTTGTAGACACTATACAAGTTCAAGGGGCACAAGGCCCCATGGATGTTTACATGAGAAGGTATCAAGGGTTGATTGGAGCACAATTACCTGAGTTTTCAGGGAAATGCATAAATGGAAAAGAAATCAACACAGCATATTTTGAGGGAAATATTTCAATTATTAACTTCTGGTTTATTGGTTGTCAACCATGCGAAGTTGAAATACCTTTTATAAACCAGATGGTAGACAAGTACAAAGCCAGCGATATTAATTTCTTGGCTATAGGACTAAATGCAGCAGCGGACATTGAAGAATTTGTATTGACTAAGCCGTTTAATTTTGATCATTTCCAAAGCGGGAAGTTCATCATAGATGAAAAGTTTCGCATTGATTGGGGGTATCCCACGACATTTATCGTCAACCGGGAAATGAAAATTGTACACATCACCAACGGACTTGGAGGTAATGCCAAAGCATCCAAAAACCAAAGGCAATTCATGAGGCAGATAGAAAAATCCATAAAACCTGATAACAGTTGAACACATGGAGATCTTAACCTTGACTTTTCTTTTATTTAATGTGTTTGTATTGTCAGGTCAGCAAACAGATTATATGAAAATAAGGGATGAAATGAAAGGTATTTCATGTACTGCAACGGATAGTAGTTCAGTATATAATACCATTCTAAACCTGACGGCAATTGATACCACTACCATCACTAAAAACATGGAGTTGTATTATGAAGATTTAGGAAAATGTTTCTGGCTATTATCAAAACCGTACCAGGAAAATCCGGAACTTAGTCAGGCGATAGCGTTGATGCATAAAGCCCTTTACCATAAACCTTCTTCTACCAGTATATTTTGGAATCTTGCCACTTTCTATAATTTTTATGGTGATTGTGCCAAAAGCCGGTTTTATATGGAGCAGTATAAGCTGTATACTAAGAAGAAATATTGGAAGGAAGATTACGAAAAAGAATTGCAATCTCGTTGTAGTCCATAGGACATCTGTAAGTATTATTTTCAACAAGGATTGTCAATGAAAACTTAACCCTGTCGTCTCCTGGGGTGGGGAGGTCAGCTTACCATGATATCTCCCTATCTTGCGGGACGCAATCCAAAATCGCATGAACACAAGAAATTTTATAGTCCTTCTCCTGCTTGCACAGTCGGTTACCTTCTTTGGTCAGACAGCAGCGGATCAAGAAATACCTTATTATCCTACTAATCACCCTCGGATGGTTGCGGAATGGGAGCCCGCAGTAGGTGTGCTTATAGCATGGCCTCTGAGCATTCCTTACAAATTGGTTGTCGAACTGGCAAAGGATACCAAGCTGCAGATATTGGTAGAAGATCATAAATCAAAACAGGATGCTATCAAATGGCTGACGAAGTGGGGTATTTATCCTGACAGGATCAAATTTATCACCGCTCCGCAAGGGGTTGATGTCAGCTGGACGAGAGACTGGGGACCACATGCCGTCTTCAATCCAAATGGAAATATGCTGCTTGCAGATGGTAAATATGTTTATTCTACACCGCAATCAGGACTCGCTTGTGATGATTCATTGAACTTTCTGCATGTCAAAGACACCAAAGAAATTCTCCTGACCAAAGCGGATGACAAGCTTCCGGATTACATCGCATCAGCCAATGATATCGACATGGTTAGTCTGCCGTTTTCATTTACCGGCGGTAATGTTATCTCCGATGGTCAACGCACCGCATTCTCCACTTGTATCATTACGAATGAAAACCGGTATACAGGTGTAACGGACGAAAAATTCTTTAAAGACAACCGCAAGATTCTGGGGATTGAAAACTATAACATCATCTCCAATTTTGAAGATCATGGTATCCAGCATATTGACTGTTTTATGAAATTGTTGGATGAAGAAAGAATCTTTGTGATGCGTCCACCGGCAGATCACCCGGCCCGTGCTCAGTATGAAGGTATTGTCACCCATGAACTAAGCAAAATCACCAATGCTTTTGGACGGCCATATCAGATCCTCTGGCTCGATACGGACAGATATCATGAAGATGAGCTGGCCGCCTATTCCAATGCGCTGATTCTTAACAGGAATATTTATGTGCCTTTGTTTGGTATCTCACAAGACTCTGCTGCATTGAAGCAATGGGCTGATGCGATGCCGGGATATACGATTAAAGGCTTTGAATTTGTTATTGCCAAAGAACCCGCCTTGCGCCCTCAGGTCAAAGAGATCTATGAAGGTATCGGTTGGAATGGCGGTGATGCATTGCATTGCAGGACAAGAGCGATCTGGGATCCGAATATGATCTATATCAGTGTCAACCGGATTCCGGTAACTGTACCAAAAGTTGCAGCGTATCCATTGGATGTCATCATCAAGGATTACAGTAAAGGCAGCCTCACACCGGAAAGCCTCAAAGTAATGTATAGGATCAAAGGCAAAGAGGATTGGAAGGAGCTCAAACTCCAACCTTCAGAAATTCCAGATCATTACAAAGCAACATTCCAAGGTGGGCAGGCAGGCGTAACGATTCAATACTATGTGACCGCGCAAAGTAATTGGGGCAGCAATGCAACTATGCCGCGCACCGCTCCGCAAGGTTTTTACTCCTTCACCATCGATTGATTTTTTTAAAAAATTAATCGATCAAAGTAGCCTCTGTCTACGGGAGCAAAATCAAAAGAAGTCTATGGCTGATTGAAAATATGTCCGATGGGAGCCTCCGGGCTCCAGGTTTAGGTTCTATTGTATTCTCAAGGCAGCCTGGAGGCTGCAAACAAGTTCCTCCACTTCGCAGCCAGAGGCTGCGAACATCATGGTTTTTTTGAGTCGCAAAAAAAAGCATGATTGATTCCAGTTTATCCGACGAGTCCAATAACTGACCAGTCGTCAATAATGATAACGTTAAGAATATTTTCGTCAAACCCAGCATAATTTGTAGCACTAGAATAGATGTATTCCTCAGGGTTTCGCACAATGCCAGCTTTGACAGGATTCGGATGGATATAGTTAAATTTCTGGTTGAAAAATTTATTTTGAGTGATGACCATAGGACAATTATGATGCATCCAGATTTGGAACAGATCCAAATTTCCAGATTCAAAAGCACCATGCCTGAATATAGCTATCATCCAATCTCTCCGTCTTTCCTTTTTTTTACTCAACACCCAATGAATAAGCTGTTTTGATGTAAATCTTTTGTAATCCCGGATCAAACCAGATAAGCCATTTGTATCTTCCTTTGCACCCATGATCGCATGCACATGATTGCACATGATTACATAGCCATAAAGCAACATTCCTTTATGCCTGATACAGTATTTCAAGTTTTCAATATGAATACCGCGACATTTTTTTCGCGCAAATAAATCCACCCATCCCACCACAGTAAAGGTGATAAAATGCGGATGGTATTGATTTCGTATTCTATATCCATTCTCCTTCATATAGAGTAGTGTCCTGAGCAGGCTGAAATATGAACATATTGATGTATTTTTAAGCATGCAAAATTTCAAACTAGCTATCCTGATAGTTGCAGGAGTTTTCTACACGCAGTTGATATCTGCCCAGCAGGAATATAAAGCAAGCCATTACGGCGAGCCCGGTGACCTTTATTTATACAATCGTCTGCCATTAGGTTTCTCCAATGAAATCGTCACGCAGGATGGTCCTGACGTCACCTGGGACTTAAGTGCCAATCTAAACCTGAATACACATCTCAATCAGGTCGTAGAACCCAGCGAAGGAATCAACCAGTTTAATTTCCTGACGGTATGTTCACTCAGTGGATTATCCACTTTTGATTGCCTGGCGGTTTGGAATAGTACTGATCAGGCCATATTGCTCAAAGACTCTTTATTTCTCCTTGATTTTACACTTTATAATCTCCAGCGATACCAGTCGAAAGTTTCCAATTTGCTACTCGAAAATTTTATTGGCTTTACAGTTGATCTCGGTGGTACACCTACACAAGCAGTTATCGTATATCAAAATCAAGATACCGTTATACATTTTCCGATTGTCTACGAAAAAGAATGGACCTCATCAATCACCTATGGACTTGATTTGACTCCTGCTGGTCAGAACATCCTCTACCAGTCAAATCAGTCAAGGTTGACCAAAGTAGATGGATGGGGTACGTTAATGACGCCTTATGATACTTTTGATAATGTGGTTAGATTACGATCTGATATTCTTAGAATGGATACGATTTTGCAGAATGGTACAGATACCCTCACGCTGATCGCGGATCAGGTTGAGTATATGTGGTTTGATACTAACTACACATTGCCTGTCATGACCGCCATTGGTCTTAAAGGCCCCAATGATTCCATCATCATTAATTCATTGGAGTATGTCTATGAAGCTACGTGTCCGACACCAACGTGGACAGTGGAGCCTGGTTCAACGACTTATTACCTTGATGGCACCGGCTCAGTCGTGGTTGATTTTAATGTGCTCAATTCAAATGCCAATACGTACGCCTGGGATTTCGGTGATGGACTATTTGGAAATTCGGAAGGATCCATAAGTCATGAATATACAGCCCCTGGGGAATATGCGGTCGCTGTCTTTGGTTGCATGACCAATTGCCTGCCACTCAACAATTGCTCATTCCAACTTATCGATTTCGAAATTCTGGATACCACTACCTCTGTAACCAATATTGATGGTAAAGAACTTGGCATCAGTGTTTATCCTAATCCAGCAAATGAAAGCATACATCTCTGCATCCCCAATGTTCTCGTTGATCAACAGTACAGAATCCTTGACATGACCGGTAAATTAATTCAGACGGGCACAATGCAAGACGGCACATCAGGAATTGATACAAAGGCTTTCGCAAATGGTTTGTACACACTTCAGTTGTCCTCTCCGTCTGATCCTGATGCGCCGATCGCTTTCGTCCGATTTATAATCATCCGATAAGGACTAATTTTTTGAATATTAAAAGGAGGCACACGTTCTCCCACGCATGCCTCCAGATTCAACAACAAGTTCAAACACGTTTTATAAGCTTATAAGGTTATAGGTTTATGGGCTTATGAGCTTATAGGTTGATATGTTTATACGTTTATGGGCTTAAAGGTTTATAGGTTTATACGTTTATGGGCTTATGAGCTTATAGGTTGATATGTTATAGGTTGATATGTTTATAGGTTGATATGTTTATAGGTTGATATGTTTAAAGGTTGATATGTTTATACGTTGATATGGTTATACGTTGATATGTTTATAAGCTAATAAGCGTATAAGCGTTTATGTTTATAGGTTTATTGGTTGATATGTTTATAAGCCATTAAGCTAATAAGCTAATAAGCGTATAAGCGTTTATGTTTATAGGTTTATTGGTTGATATGTTTATAATCTAATAAGCACATAAACACATAAACAAATAAGCACATAAACACATATGCTTATGTTTTAGTATTAAAAGTGATATGCAACACGTGCTCTTAAATTGAAAGGTGTACCTGCTGTGAAATGTATCTCGGAGACAGGAAACGGTTCCTCTTTCAAGCGGCTCTCTGTGTCAAATTGAGCTTCTCGCCATCGGACATCAAATAGGTTATCGATGTTGATTCCAAATTCAAATTTGTTGATTCTGTAGCTCAGTAGTACATCCGCTACTGTATATCCAGTAGCAATCACTGAGTTGTCTTCATTAGCAGGTCGGTCACCTAAGTACCTGTATCGAATACTTCCACTCCAGCGATTCTTTGTTTGTACGGTTAATCCACCAATACTTGAAAACCTCGGTGCCAGAGGTATAAAATTCTCACCTTCTGCTTCATCGAGAGCGATTGCTTTGGTATAGTTAAAATCAGCATCAGCGTATAGCCATTCAAGGATCTGCCAGCGGCCTGAAAACTCAAGACCCATTCGACGTGTACGGCCACTTGGCTCTACTATGGCAGCATCCCCTACATAAACGAATTCCTGATCAAGATTAAGATGCCACAGTGTAGCATTCAGGATAAGACGAGGGGTCGGTTTCCAAAAGGTACCTATATCGATTCCCAACGCACGTGGCAAAGTCTCAGTAGCCTGTTGAGCGACCACCACACGGCTATCATTTGAATGAAAGCCATAGCCAATATTTCCAAAGACCTGAACAGCATCAGAAATCCTGACATAGGTATTGAGCTTAGGACTTATGATTTGATCATTGACCGATTTAAACGTATTAACAGTGAGTTTATCTTTGTACGAAAATTGGAAATGATCAAACCGGAGCCCTGCATTGATGCTGACACTTTCAGAAAATCTGAACGTTTCGTTGACATACAGCCCAGCATTGGCTTCTCTGATATCACCAAACGCCAGACGTTCGATGATGATGGTTTTATTCGCAGTATGAGATAGCTCATTGTCATTGGACATGTCATGTCTGTATTGCAGTCCGATTTCTGTCTGAAGCCCAATTCGGCCTACTACATCATGGCGTTGATAGGAACCGTTATAACCGAATAGATTCCGGCTTTCCTTTTGTTTGATCTGATCACCATTGATACTATCTTCGAGAAAAAAGGTAAAGTTAGAGTAGAGTTCAAAATCATATTTACTATAGAACACCTGATTTTTAAAGAAACTGTTTGTATTGATTGTTGAAAGCAGCTGTAGATTTGCATTTGATCTTGACGTCAGTCCACCTTCAGTGTCATCAATAGCCCCAAAAAACCCAATCTCACCGCTTTCAATAGCACGGAGAGGAATCTGACCTGAGGCATCCCAGCTGCTTGAGAAGGTTGAGAGCGATCCTGTAAGGAAATGGTTTTTGCCAAGCGAGCCATTGTATTTGCCAAACAAACTAATCCGCTCAAAATTTTGAGGGCTTTCAAAATACCCGTCGGTCGCTAAATATTCACCGGCTATGTATGCATTTTGTGTTTTATGTTCATCATTTCGGTTTAGGAGGTTGATCAAGCCTAAACCCCTGAACGAATTAAATTGACCCACTTCCAGGGCAACAGTACTCTCTTCAAGCCTATTCCGTGATTGAAAGCCAACGTAACCAGCTGTAGCCAGATTGCCATAATGGGTATGATACGGGCCTTTCCCAAAATGTACCCTATCGACAGTTTCTGGAATCAAGTAATGAAGATCGGCATATCCCTGGCCATGCGCGTGAGACACCATATTGACAGGCATACCGTCTGTCGTGATGGCTATATCCGTCCCATGATCAATATCAAATCCTCGCAAAAAGATCTGCTCTGCTTTGCCACCTCCTGCATGTTGTGCAATAAACAAACCTGGAACAAGCTGTAACACATCTTGCGAAGAGTGGATAGTTCTCAGTTTTATATCGACCGCTGAGATGATTTCAGAAGCCATTTCAGGCTCCGCTGTCACCTGAACGGCATCCAATTCAAAAACACCTGGTTTTAGTGAATGCAGAAAGGTTTGATTCTCGCCTTCTTTGATTTCGAAAGCAGAAGTGTATTTCTCAAAGCCGATATATTCTATTGTAATTGAATGTGAACCCGAAGGCACATTGTCAAAGGAGTATTGACCTGTTGCGTTGGTAGTCGTCTGCAGACTCCCGGCTTCTAGGATGACCGGTGCGCCAATGACAAACTCGTTTGTAGCAATATCTATAACTTTCCCTTTGATGCCTGCGGTCTGACTATTCAGATGTACGCATGCAAGGCAGGTGAAAAGGGCTATGATCAATTGGATTTTCATAAGTAGTGAATTGTGGTTTGAACTTATAAAATGATTGAGCGTGCCTCACCGCAATAGCTACAATCCAGATATGGAATTTCGACGAAGACAGCCTGAATCAGCTTTGTACCCTCATCTGTCTTGTCTGATTTAGCGAGAAGGATGCCTTCCAGACATTTTGTTTCCGGATCTTTAGTTCCTGTGATTAATGCTTTTTGAAGATGTTCATTGGATTTGTTGAGGTCGTGCTGAACGTAATAGATTTCTGCCAATAATTTATTGACATCGATGTTATCCGGTCTGACACTGTACTCTGCTATTGCATATTGCAGTGCCTTTTCTGGATTTTTAAGGAGGTTAAGCTGCACTCTTGATTGTTCAAGGTTCATCTGATGACCAGCTTCTTCATCATCCGCCAGCATTACCAGTATTTCTTTTGTCATTTCATCAGCTTTTACGGTATTTCCTCTTTCTAATTCGCGATTTGCTTTAGTGATGTAAAAGGAAACTTCAGGTATCAGCGCCATAGCGGCAATATTTAAGCTGTCCGCTTTTTCAGATTTGTTCATGGCCGCATAGCAATCAGACATGGCAGCAATGGCAAACGGATAGTTTGGCCTTGTTGCGAGAGCCATTTCATATTGCACCAGTGCACTGTCCAGCATACCATACCTTTCATAAAGATGCCCTAAAGTCAATCTCGCCCATTCAGTTTGTTCCATTCCAGGGTAGCCGGCTGCAACAGCCATTTTCATGGCAGTGATAGCTTCATCAACCATGCCGTGTATCTCTCTGAGGTATGAAACACGGCTGTAGGAACGAAGATCAGGACGTATTGAAACCATTTTATCAGCATAGGTAACAGCCTCCGCATACTGACCTAATTCAACATTAGCATCGACCAATACACCATAAATATCAGCAGAATGAGGATTGAGTTTAAGTGCTTTTTCACCAATGGATTTTGCCTCTGCAAATTGGTGTAATGATAATAGAACAGAGGCTTTGTCCAACATAGCCCTATATGCCAGAGGATCTTTAAGTTCCTGAGTCAACACTTCATTGATCAGCTTTAATGCAGCAGGGTAGTAGTGGCCATGTTCGCCAGAGATGCGGGCTTCCATCATAAATAATTCTGCTAAAGCTAGTTTTGATTCATGATCAGCAGGATTTGTCTGAAGTTTATTTGCCAGAGCATTGTACTGATCCAGCATGTATCCCATTTCGTTTACAGGGCCGATGATTTGTGGGCGCATTAATAGTTCAGGTAATTTAGTAGTATCTGCAGTTTTATTTTTTTCGGATTGACATCCGATGATGACCCAGACGAGAGAGAGCGTCGCGAGTATATAAATCGTTTTCATGTTATTGTGTTTGAGTAGTGGAAGAATATGTTTTAACCAGGCAGTGCAACTTGCCGGTTGTTTGAACCGACAAGTGCACGCCAGACGCATTAAGGGTTTTGTGTTTTAATCAATTTTGTTCATCCGAATAGTGTGTATACCCGCTGATTCGAGAGATAGTACGGCAGTGTAGATGCCTGCAGGATAAGCAGCAGCATCCCATGTGGTTTCAAAGTCTCCTTCCGTTCTGTTTTCATTCAGTAATGTATTCACTAACCTACCTTGACTATCATAAATATTGATAGCTACTTTTCCGGGAGATCTCAAGTGGTACTTGATCACTGTTGTTGATGTAAACGGATTTGGTTGGTTGAAAGCATAGATTTCTGTTGAACCTAAACCTGTTACACCAGTGGTTGTCGGAGGCAAGATTTCAGGTTGCGTATAATCGCCCTTTTCGCCTGAACACTTGCTTGTTCCTGACCATGGCATAGCTACGAAAGGAAACGCTAATCCAAAAGCTGCATCATTTTCGCTGACCTTGGTGTCATAGGATAGCACATTGAGCAGTTGTGGTGTCACTGGAGATGGACTTGACAATGGATCATAATCATCGTACCATAAACCAATTGCGGCCAATACGATACCGGAAACAGCCTGTAATTCGATTCTTGTCACGTCATCTTCCAGTCTGCGTCCATTTGGAAATCCATCCATATTTGGAATGAATTGCAGATCAGTTGTGGTATTGAACCGCCCATCTGTCAAGCCAAGCACAGCAGCCCAGACTAGTCCTAAAGAGTTAAAGTCAGGATCATTTCGCGGTGTTGCCGGAACGGCCATATTCAATCTCAACATGTCTCCACCATTTGGTAGAAAATTATGAATGAATGGTTTTCCGGCAGCAAGCGGATTTCCGCCTTTACCTGTAGCTAATTGATAGGGTATGAGATTTGGTGCACCTGTGTGAAAGATAGGCCATAAGTCAACAGAGCGTGGTGAGCCTGGTGCAGGTAGCAATAATGTGCCGAAGATGGCATCATCCAATGCAGTGCCTGCTAATGCAGGATTGCCTTTCAAACCATATAAACCATCCTTCCCATTTCTGAAATCAAATGCGCCCAGTGAAGCACTCTGGATACGCAGCGGACTGAAAGCAGGTACTGCTCCGCCAAACTGGCTGTCATCCATGTATAACCCGAGTTCAGGATTGTAAAAATAGTTACCAAAGGTGCTTAGGTTTGCGAGGTCTTCATATGGTGTCAGCGAATTCCAGAGGTCTTTGCTTCCGATAGGAATAACTGCTTCATTGGTGAGCGGCATACCCAATCTGGAGACCTGAATCCAATCACCACCGTAAGATTCACTTCCTGCTGCATTGAGTGTGCGGATGGTTTGTCTGCTGGCAGAGGCCCAGATACCGATCACAAAATCAGGATCAAGTATACTGGAGGCTTCCAGTTCAGTCTTTCCATCTTTCTGCAACCATTCGATTGGGATTTTTAATGCGATCGTTGAAACATTGAGACAGGCTACTCCATCACGTGCTTCATTGCCTTGTCTTGGCATATCACCAAGATCAAATACACCACCGAGGTCGACAAAAAACGGATCATCAGTCGGACCACAGAACACGCGTTCGCCATTTGACGTCGTCGTCAGCGCATTCTGCATGAGTTGTGCGTAAGTAGTGTTCAGACCAGCAGGACCATTAATTGATCTTGGACCAATATTATTTGGTGGTACCATTCCATCTTCGATAACCGTAGTGAAGCTCACTCCGCCATCTCTGCTGCGCTCAAGGGTATACGTTGTTTTGTGATTTTGAGCGCCCAGGCGGATGTAGAAAAAGGTTGAAGGGTCTTCATGCACTTTCTTAAAGGTGAACCTGTAGATGATATCATCTCCGGGAGTCGCGATATTATTGTCGATATGGATTTCATACCGGATGTTTTCACCAAATCCAAAGTAGTTGGGTCCGCCATGAGGTAACTGCATGGGTACATACGCAGCTATAATGGTCACCGTGCCTGGTTCATCAGGACTGACAAACGCGTAGAGATCGGTATTGTCTGCCAATGGGTCATTGGCGATCAGAGGTGCCTCCCGGTGGCTCGAAGCCATAAGTTGTTGTACCAGGGCGGTACTTATCAGACAAATGAAGAAAAATATTTTTTTCATGATTTTAGTTTCTATTGATGTGAATATTGATTGGATGATTATTCAATCGGAGCGCCTGTTTCGGTACCTCTCCATGGCTCTGCCAGGTAAGGAAATGATGGCTCAAAGGACGCATCATTGGCCTCCACGCCTGTAGAGTATTGTAGGACATTGACAAGTAGATTGGTTACCGGAGAAGGTGAACTGCCAGGAAAATAGTCATCATACCAAAGGCCAATGGCTGCAAGAGCAACACCACCTACTGCCTGCAATTCAATACGGGTCACATCGTCTTCGAGTCTTCGGCCATTTGGAAATCCATCCATGTTTGGTATGAACTGAAGATCAGCTGATGCAGCGAAAGTAGGATCTGTTAATCCCAGTAGAGCTGCGGAAACAATTCCAAGGCTGCTAAATTGTGGATCATTACGTGGAGTTGGTGGTACCGCCATGTTAAGTCGAAGCATGTCACCACCATTTGGAAGGAAATTATTGATAAACGGTTTGCCATTTGCCAAAGGGTTTCCATTTTTTCCGGTGGCCAGATGATAAGGAGCTAGATTGGGTACGCCGGTATGGAAGATTGGCCATAGGTCGACAGATCTCGGAGATCCTGGAGCTGGCAACAATAACGTTCCGAAAATAGCGTCATCAAGTGCTGTACCCGCAAGTGCTGCATTTCCCTTTAGTCCGTAGAGACCATCCTTTCCGTTTCTGAAATCGAATGAACCAAGTGAAGCAGATTGAATTCTGAGACCTCTGAAAGCGGGCACTGCGCCACCAAACTGACTGTCATCCATGTAGAGCGCCAGTTCAGGATTATAAAAGAAATTGCCAAAGGTGCTGATATTGGCCAGGTCCTGATATGGAGTTAGAAAATTCCATTGGTCTTTGTAACCAATAGGAATCACAGCCTCATTAGTTAAAGGCATACCTAGTCTTGACACCTGTATCCAATCACCGCTATCATCTGGGTGTGCGCCATTTGGTTGTAAAGTGCGAATTGATTGCCTGCTTGCTGAAGCCCAAATACCAATAACAAAATCGCTATCGAGGATATTTGCAGCCTGACTTACATTCTTTCCATCCTTCTGCAGCATACTGATCGGAATCTGAATGGCAATAGTATGTACATTGTATTTTGAAACACCATCTCGTACATTTCCTTCCTGTCGAGGAGCATCCCCTAAGTCGAAAATACCGCCAAGATCTACGAAGAAGGGATCATCCACAGGTCCGCAGAAAACAGATTCGCCCGCTCCGGTGGTCATAATCGCACTGGTCATCAGCGAATGATAATTCGATACGTTTAACCCTGCACCACCTTCAATGGAACGCGGGCCAATGTTTGCAGGCGGAACCATTCCTCCTGTAAGAACGGTTACGAAATTAGCACCTCCATCCGTACTTCGTTCCATGGTATAGGTCGTCTTCAGGTTTTGCAGGCCAAGCCTGATATTGAAGAAGGTGGTCGGATCCTCATTGATCTGCTCAAACGTAAATCTGTAGATGATGTCGTCACCAGGCGTCGAAATGTCATTGTCGATATGTATTTCATATCGGATGTTTTGGCCAAAAGAAAAATAGTTCGGGCCGCCATACGGTAATTCTGCCGGGATATAATTGGCGATGATTGTGATCATATCCGGATTGTCAGGGCTTCGAAAAGCATACAGGTCGGTATTGTCGGCCAATGGATCATTGGCAATCAGTGGTGCTTCCCGGTGACTGGAGGCCCTCAGGGAAAAAGTAAGAAAGCAGATCATCCCTGCCAGGAAAAATGCTTTCCGACCAACATAAAGCGTGTAATCTCTTCGGATCATCATGTTTGGTTTGTTAATAGGTTAAGAATCAGTATTGCTGAATGCCTTTTTACATTCAAAACCTATATACGTGCAGATAGGATGATCTGGATTTGGGAAAAGGATTTATTTTCTAAATCTGGGAAATGGGTGAGACTAGGAGTATCCTTCGACTGATAATTTCTCCCAGTTCGGGTAGGTATAAGGGAGCCAAACAAGCTCCCGTTGAGGAACTAAACTTTCTGAACAATGAAGTCGCAAGACTCCAAATGCTAAACAGGTGGGCGAGAGCCCATACCGATAAACACAAATTCTATTAAAGTATCATTGCCTTTGCTCGGTGGGTGCAACCGACGCAGCATGGGTATTTACTTGAAACAAAGACTATTTGAGACTATAGATCGAATAAGAAGAGTTACTGCTGATAAGCTTTAAGGACTTTATATTTGGGGACGTAGAAACAATATGCGTAATGCCAAGATTGCGCCAGTAATCAGTGCTGATCAGGGTAGGTTCTTCCAGCAACGATTTACTGAAAACGTGTATATCGAATCCACCCTTCCTTTCTTTGAGGCCGTAAGCATATATCTGTTCAATCCGTTTAAACCATTCATGTAGAAATTGTTCCTGATGAAAGAGCGCCTTGTAATCAACATAAAGACTACGTTTAGAATACCATCTGAATGTTGAAAATTCAACCGGAACAATGAAGACGGCATTTTCAGGAGTCAGGGCTAATGCTTGTTCGCTGATGTCCACTTCATCGCTTTTCAAAGTTAACCAGGGAAGCATGTAGTCAGGTTTGTTCCCAAACCATCCTGACATTCTGTACACGCCGACTAGCAGTAAAATGGTCAGAGGAACCACCATCTTATATTTTGTAAAAATCTTTGGTGAAGGTGATCCTTTTTCCAGGGTTACGGCTATGGCTATAAATGCAAAAGCTTCAAGCCATATGGTTGACTTCCACCATTGGGTGTACAAAGCCAGAGGCTGTCTGTAGGATTCCACGCCAAAGGTATAGACAATACAACCCAGTATAATGGTCAACATAAACCACTTAAGCCGCATTTTATAAAACCGGATGGTGATGATCACTAAAATGCAAAACACGAGAATATGAAACCAACCAAAAGCACCTGGAAAGAAGTGGTGGGATAAGCGGAATTCCATGATGTCCATAAAACCGGCAGGATCATCTGCACTTCCGTTATTTCTAAAGAGAAGAAACAACCACGGAAGCGTCATAAATAAGTATGCCGCAATCGACCGCCAAGGTATGTTTTTCGATTTCTTTTGAACCCCAAATTGAACCACAGAGGATATCGATGTTATGATAAATAATTGTACGCTGACAAGGGGCTGTAAGTACCCGGCGATGACCAGAAATACAATCCAGAGGGGATACTTCTCCTTTAACCAATAGTATAAAGCCCATGATGCAAGTGACTTTGCTGCCAGGCTCGGAATGAGCATATTGTAGTATAGTTCATTGGAACCAACTGAAGTCAGAAAGCCAAGTATAAAAATGGAAGCAACTGTCAGGAACTGATATACCTTATGGGTTATCCCAAGACTGGCTATTTTTAGCCAGGCCATGAATAGGCTGGTGGTCAGCAACAAGTGCCAAAACCAAACCAACCATGGTTGGTTATAGCCCAGGTATCTGAGCAGAAAGTGAAAAATGGTCCGTTCATTAACCTGCCCTGCCAGGTAGGAGGAAACATAGTGATCATTGGCATATGTTTCCGGATGATCCTGTGCATATAGGCAAGGTAAAATCTGGGATTGGTCTCCCTGGCCATACTGATATCCCTGGTAGATAAGGACAATAGCGTATAACAGCAAAGCTGTTAATATATCGAGCCAGGGGATCTTGGTTAAACCTTTCATGATGAGGCTTAAAATTAGCACTTATATCGAGGGAGTATTCAGAATAGTTTGCTATTGCAATCCGGGAATAGAATAAACTAACGTTACGGGAGTTTGCTCCTATAATCAACTAAATAAGTAAGAAAATGTACCCAATATATTTCCATTATGGAAACCTCCTGATTGTTGGAGCAAACCAGCGAATAGCACCACAGCTATTCCAAAAGTGGTAATTTGACCACCCAACCAGCTACTTTAATTCACCCGGAATGAAACAACTCACACCAGATCAACTTCAGCGACCCGAACTATCTGAGTACAAAGTAGCCCAGAAAATGCCTGTTTGCATTGTCCTGGACAATGTGAGATCAGGTCTGAATGTAGGAGCTATTTTCAGAACGTGTGATGCATTTTCAGTAGAAGCCATTTACCTGTGCGGAATTACAGTAAATCCCCCACATGCAGAAATATTGAAGACAGCATTAGGGGCTACTGATTCTGTAACCTGGAAATCATTTCCAGACACGCTGAGCGCATTAGTTGATTTGACCGCTTCAGGTTATACCTTGTTACCGGTTGAACAGACTGATCGTGCTGTCCATCTTGATCAGATTAACCTCACGGAATTGTTCCCGATAGCATTGATTTTTGGAAATGAGATGCGGGGAGTTGATCCTGAAGTCCTGAAACTATGTCAACAAAGCATCGAAATACCACAGGATGGCATTAAGCATTCACTCAATGTGGCTACCAGTGCTGGAATTGTATTGTGGGAATGCTATCGTCAGAATCTGCGTCGACGTTTGGGGTCTGGCTTGTAAGCAAATCGGAGTCCTGCTCCGAGATAAGTGTAATCATCGAGATTCCCGGTGGATCCACTTCGATGAAGCCCAGACCATTCATTGTCTGAAAGCATCGTGACAGAAAACATTGGGGTCAGTGTAAATTGCTCTGAAATACCAATATCCAAACCAACAGCAGCGCCAATTTTCAAGACAAAATCAGAAGATTTAATAGGTTCAGGAAGTGGGTCTGCAAGTGAGATGAATTTATCCCGATGTATTGTTTGATAAGAAATACCCGGGCTGACCTCAAGAAAAAAACCTTTTTTAATAAGCGTTCCTTCTTTAGACCAGGTCGGGCAATCGCAGTCTCCCGCAAAATCAAATGGGTATATAGCTATATTCAGGTCAAGATCCAACGCACTAAAATAGCCGTCATAGGTTTCAAGCTGGAATGCGGTCCGGTATCCAAGTCCAGGATGAAATTCTATTCGCTTTTGTTTGAGTCGGAAGCTGTATTCAATGGAGGCTTGAAAGCCATCCTGGCTGAGGTTTACACTATCCAAAGTTTCTGACTGCCCGAAAAAGTACTTAACCTGAAGGCCAAATTGGCCATAAATGCCTATTGGACAAAGGATTAAAATTAGGGGTATCAACCTTTTGATCATGTGTAAATTAACGATAAAATCCTGTGTTTTGTTTTATCAGCAACCCTGACATCCTTCCACCAACCTTAATTGCGATATATTTGCGCCTTCATTTATATCATTTAGCACTTTGCGCACCAAAACCTTACATCCGAAGAAAATCAAGATCATCACCCTCGGATGCAGTAAAAATACTGTTGACTCAGAAGTCCTCAAATCGCAACTCGAAGCTAATCAATTTGAGGTGGAACACGAGACAAAAGGGTACTCCCCTGTAGTCGTGATCAACACATGTGGATTTATTGATCTAGCCAAGGAAGAGTCCATCAATACCATACTCGAATATGCAGGAGAGAAGAGAGAAGGCCGGCTTGAAAAATTATATGTCACTGGTTGCCTTTCCCAGCGCTATAAGGATGACCTGGAAAAGGAGATTCCGGAAGTAGATGCTTACTTCGGCACGATGGAATTGCCTTCGCTCCTGAAGACGATGGGTGCTACCTATAAGGATGAACTACTTGGTGAACGGAGTATTGTCACACCCGCTCATTATGCCTATCTCAAGATCAGTGAAGGATGTAACCGGACTTGTTCTTTTTGTGCTATTCCGCTGATGCGTGGTGGGCATGTGTCCAGACCAATAGAAAGCCTGCTCAAGGAAGCAGAACATCTGGCCAACCGCGGTGTTAAAGAACTGATCCTGATAGCGCAGGAATTGACGTACTATGGATTGGACCTTTATCAGCGCAGGGCTTTACCTGAACTATTAGAAAAACTCTGTGAAATTAAAGGCATCGAATGGATAAGACTTCATTATGCATACCCTCATAAGTTTCCATTGGAAGTGATTGAAGTGATGAAAGCTGAGCCAAAGATTTGCAGTTACCTGGACATGCCTTTGCAACATTTCAGTGATCCTGTGTTACAACGAATGAGGCGGCAGATTACTTCAGCGGAAACATCAGAGTTACTACAGAAAATCCGTGAGATTCATCCGGAAATCAAACTTCGGACAACATTTCTGGTAGGCTTTCCGGGAGAAACTCAGGAAGATCACAAGGCATTATGTCGTTTTGTCAAACAAGCAAAATTTGACAGGGTAGGGGTCTTTGAATATTCACATGAGGAAGGAACAAGGGGCTATGTGCTTGAAGATGACGTACCGGCAGCAGTAAAGAAACAACGCGCAGAAGAAATCATGGCCATCCAACAATCTATTTCTCTGGCACACAATGAAGCCATGATCGGAAAGACCTTGAAAGTTTTGATAGATAGAAAGGAAGGTGGACAATACGTTGGCCGCTCAGAATTTGATTCCCCTGAAGTTGATAATGAAATCTGGATGGATAGAACAGATAAGAAGCTTACGCCGGGGACTTTTGTAATGGTACTGATTACGGGCGCCTCGGATTATGATCTTACAGGAATACCGATTAACAAATAATATGACACAACAATCCAGACTGGTTACGATTTTTGAAAAACCACTGCATCAGGCGGGCCTGGTGGCTGCTATGATCCTGGTTTTTACACTTTTCGATAAGATGTTGCCTCACGCTAACAATTTATTCGAAGTCAATGCAGGATCCTGGATTGTGGCTACCGCTATGATGTTGTGTTTTGTGATTCTCAACAGTATCGTCGCTCTGCGTATTGAGCCCATTGTTCCATACTGGAGCAAATCGGTAATAATTTATCTTGGATTACTTGCGTTTAGCTACGGATGGTGCTATCTGCTGAGCGGCAAACACATCGATGATGTCGGTTCGATTCGTTGGTTATGGTTTGTATTGACCATGGTCTATATGATATTTTTTGCGATCGCCAGATCGATGAAGCGGATTATTGATATCGCCAACCAACAGGATGAAAAATTAAGAGGAGAATAACAGGTAAGTGAAAAATGAAAATGAATTATCATTGACATAGTTCACTCTTCCTTTTCTTTTTTCACTCTTCCTTTTTCATTTTTCACTTTAGAAGAGCGGGAGATGGGAATCGAACCCACGGCCCTTAGCTTGGGAAGCTAATGCTCTACCCCTGAGCTACTCCCGCATCTGATATAAATGCCGGGTCTAATTTGGCTATTTTTTACGATATTCATTCTTTCTAAATCAATTCTCATGTTGAAATCAATGGTGACCCTCTTGGGACTTCTTATGTTTAGCATTGGTTGTACCCCCAAAACGACCAAAAGCATCGTATCTGATTCCCCAAAAAGCCCCGGAACTCAGGCTCCAGCTCCTCCTCCAGCACCTCCGGCACCACCTGCACCTCTGCCGAATTCAGGTATTTCGGGGATTCCTATGGATCCATCCGTCCGTATCGGGACATTACCCAATGGCATGACCTATTACATCAAAGTCAATGCAAAGCCTGAAAACCGGGCCGAACTCAGACTCGCCTTAAAAGCAGGTTCAATGCAGGAGGATCCGGATCAGCTTGGACTTGCCCATTTTATTGAGCATATGGCCTTTAATGGTACTCAACATTTTTCTAAAAATGAGCTGGTAAGTTACCTGGAGGGTGTGGGCTCTCGCTTTGGACCTGATCTCAATGCTTATACCAGTTTTGATGAAACCGTGTATATGCTTCAAGTGCGCACAGATGATACCGAGCAGTTTGATAATGGACTACTCATCCTTAAAGATTGGGCTATGGGGATTACGTTTGAGGATGCCGAAGTTGATAAGGAGCGCGGCGTTGTGATCTCGGAGTGGAGAAGCAGCCTCAGCCCCGATCAGCGCATGATGCAACAATACCTGCCAATGATGTACTACAACTCCAGGTATGCATCACGCTTACCCATTGGAGAGCCTGAGATTGTCAATACAGCGTCTTATGAGGTCATCAAACGCTTTTATTCAGATTGGTATCGCCCGGAATTGATGGCGCTATTTGTAGTAGGGGCTGTTGATCCTGATAAAATTGAAAAGCAGATCAAAGAACAGTTTGGCAGTCTGGCCTCTAAATCAATGGGACGCAAGAAGGAATCGAATGCGGTGCCTGCTCATACGACCACACTGGCCAAGGTTATTACGGATCCTGAAGCAACTAACGCCAATATCCAGATTATCTACAAACACAAATATGCGAAAGTGACTTCACTGCTCGATTACAGGCAAAGACTGGTGGAGAATCTTTACAACAGGATGCTGGGGCGACGATTGTCGGACATAGCCAAGGAGGGATCACCTCCATATATTTTTGGATACACTGGGTATGGACAGGACGTGGGGGAACTGGCTACCTACAGCAGTTATGCTGTCACCGCACCGAAAGATACCCGAAAAGCTTACCAGACCTTGCTTGATGAAAACCAAAGGGTATTGCAGCATGGGTTTACGGATGCCGAACTCGAAAGGGAGAAAGCTAACATTATGCGTCAGGCTGAACAATCAGTCATGGAGGAAGCGAAAATGGAATCTTCTAGAGTGGTGCAGCGACTTGTCAATAATTTCCTGGACGAAAATCCGATTCCGGATGCTACACAACATTTTGAAATGTATGCTTCGATGATGCCTACTATAACTACCTCGGAGGTAAGTCAACTGGCCAAAAAATGGATTGTTGATCAGAATCGGGTGATCATCATTACCGGACCTGAGAAAGACAAAGACATGTATCCGGATTCCCTTGACCTAATCAGTATGATGAAAGCGACATCACAGAAAAGTATGGAACCTTATAAGGACGTCGATGTGTCAGCTCCTTTGTTAGCCGAAACATTTACCCCAAAGCCCGTTTTAAATTTTACCTATGACAGTGCTCTCGATGTACATCATTGGGAGTTTGAAAATGGTGTCAAAGTGAGTGCCAAAGCGACGACATTTAAAAACGACGAGATCCTCATGAATGCTTATAGCGTGGGAGGACACTCACTTTATGGTGATGCAATGTATCCTTCCGCTAGAAGCACATCCAGTGTTATTGGTTCAAGCGGTGTTGGGACCTTCAATGCCACTGCACTCGAAAAGAAACTGACAGGAATGCGTGTCAATGTCAGTCCGTTTATTTTCGAACGGTATGAAGGGCTAAACGGATCTTCATCTGTCAAGGATGCCGAGACGATGATGCAACTCACCTATTCGTATGTCACTGCATTCCGTGAAGATCCTACTGCGCTGAATTCTTATCTCAGTAAAGAACGCAGCATGTTTGCCAATATGTTATCTAATCCCAATAACTGGTATTCGGATAAAGTCACCCGTATATCTTCGCAAAATCACCCACGACGTGGATTTCCATCCCTCGAATCCTATGACCAGATCAAGATGAATGAGATCATGGATATTTATAAAGACAGGTTCAAAGATGTCAGTGATATGCATTTCTTCTTTGTGGGCAATTTCAATCCGGATAGCCTCAAGCAATTGACCAGCAGATATCTTGGCGCATTACCCGGCGGAGGTAGAGAGGAGATGTGGAAAGATATAGGTGACCGTTTTCCAAAAGGTAAAGTAGACTCAGTCTACTACCGTGGTGAAGCACCCAAATCGCTTGTACAGTTTATCTACCATGGAGCTGACTATTTCAACCCTGATACAAGTTATTTAATGCAATCGATGATTGAGCTTGCCCGGATCAAACTCCGCGAGGAGCTGCGTGAAGAGGAAGGAGGCGTCTACGGGGTCAATATCGGAGGCGGCCAGAGCAAATTTCCGATTGAGCAGTATTCCATCCGGATTAGTTTTAATGCCGATCCGCCACGAACCAATGATCTTATCGCTGCCGCTCAGAAAGTCATCGATAAAATGAAAATGGAAGTGGATCCGGCTGACATTGTAAAAGTAACAGAAACACAAAGGCAAAGCCGCATCAAGGATCTTGAACAAAATCAATTCTGGATGGGCGCTTTTATCAATACATGGTTCAACGGAACGGACATGAATAATGCCACTCAACTTTCTGTTCTCGAAAATAGAATATCAAGCCTGAATGCTGAGGCATTGAAGCAAGCGGCCAGAAAATATTTCAATGACAAGGATCTTATTAGTGTGGTGATGTTTCCTGAAGCAAAATAAACTAACTATGAAAAAGATTTTCAAGTCCATTTATTTGTTGATTATGTTTTTTTGGGTTGGCCATACCTCTGCTCAGACCTATATGTTCAACGTCGAATCAGCAGCGTATGAACCAATCCAGGGGGGACAGGCGCTTGTGGATGATGTATGGGATGACCCGGATTTAGCCATACCGATCGGGTTCAGTTTTGAGTTTTTTTCAAGGACCATAGAGGATCTATCGCTGAGGAGTAATTTCAATATCATCACCCTCTCAGAGAATACCATCAACAATACCTTTTCACTATTCCTGCTGTTCGGAGCTGATCTGGTAGACAGAGGCCTGGCAGATAGTATTCATCTATCACCAATCACCAGAAAGCTGGAGGGAGATGTGGGTTCAAGAGTCATGACCGTTGAATGGGAAAATGCTGGCTTTTTTGGAGATCTGTTATCCAATGGAACGTCCACAGATTTCGTCAACTTTCAGATGAAACTGTATGAGGCCAGCGGAGACATTGTCTATCATTTTGGACCCAGTTCAGTGACGATGCCAGCACTGGCCTACAGTGGCCTCACAGGTACAACAATAGGCATCGCAGAGGATTACGATGGTGACTTTGATATTGTCAATGGTGAGATCATATTGTTGTCCGGCGATCCATCAGATCCTGATGTGAATACTGACTATATGAACTATACGTTGGACGCTACCATTCCGGAAAATACGATATACCGCTTTTCTCGGGAATCAACTGGAACAATAGATCCCGAAGCTGTAAGAGGAGAAGACTATTTTTATCCAAATCCAACCACCGGATCACTTTGTATACGAACAGATCTCAAGGAGGAAATATCTTCACCTGTTCGTGTCTATGCCCATGATGGAAGGCTGGTTAAACAATTGGATGGAGCGACCTCCTATGACCTGACAGGACTGCCTTTCGGAATATATGAATTACGGTTTGAAATCAATGGAAAGATCGCAGGCCAGAGAATTGTACTCCTTAATCCCTGATGAAAAGTTTATTCGTTGTCGAGTTCCTTTCTGATTTTGAGTAGAGCCATCATACATTCTATCGGTGTCATCTGATTGATGTCCATCTTGAGTATTTCGTCTTTCATTTTCCGGAGATTGATATCTGTCTGATCGAAAATATTTAATTGGAATGAAGTGAGATCCTTTATTTCCTTCATTTTCTTTTTGCCGGATGAATCCTCCAGGCTCAGGTTTTTGGATTCGAGTTCGTGAAGGATTTCTGTAGCGCGTTCGAGCAATGTCCGGGGCATACCTGCCATCCGGGCTACATGGATACCGAAACTATGTTCGCTGCCTCCCGGAGTTAGCTTACGCAGAAAAATCACTCGTTGACCACTTTCTTCAGTAGCGATATGATAGTTGTGTACCCGGTCATATTTTTCAGCTAGCTCATTGAGCTCATGGTAATGCGTGGCGAATAACGTCTTTGGTTTGTGCTGAATATGGTGATGCAGATATTCGGCAATACTCCAGGCTAAACTGATACCATCAAAGGTGCTTGTGCCCCGGCCGATTTCATCCATCAGAATCAGGCTCCTTGCGGAAAGGTTATTGAGAATGCTCGCGGTTTCATTCATCTCCACCATAAAGGTTGATTCGCCGGAAGAGATATTGTCCGATGCACCAACGCGGGTAAATAACTTATCAATCACGCCCAGGCTAGCAGATTTAGCAGGCACAAAACTTCCAACCTGTGCCATTAGGCTGATCAGAGCAGTCTGGCGCAGGAAAGCAGATTTGCCGGACATGTTCGGACCGGTGATGATAAATATCTGCTGATCATCACTGTCCATGTAAAGGTCATTGGCAACATAAGCTTCACCTGGCGGAAGGTGGCGTTCTATAACAGGGTGGCGGCCTTGTTTGATGTCGATCGCAAAGCCATCATTCATTTCTGGTCTGCAATATTGGTAAGCGTTTGCTACAGCGGCAAAGGACAAAATGCAATCCAGTTGTGCGATCACATTCGCATTGATCTGGATAGGCCCAATGTACTCCTGGGCAGCCAGGACCAGATCATTAAACAAGGACTCCTCAAGTGAACCGATTTTTTCTTCAGCACTCAGTATTTTCTGTTCAAGTTTTTTGAGATCGTCAGTGACATATCGCTCACAATTGGAGAGTGTTTGTTTCCTGACCCAGGTGTCAGGGATCAGGCCCTGATTTTTGTATTTATTAGTGACTTCCAGATAGTATCCGAAGACATTATTATAGCCGATCTTCAGATTATTGATACCGGTCTTTAGTGCTTCCTCCTGTTGAATACTGATGAGTATTTCCTTGGAATTCTGAATGATATCCCTGTATTCATCAAGCTCTTCATTAAAGCCTTTACGGATGACATTTCCTTTTACTAGCAGGGCAGGAGCGTCATCCTGCACGGCCAGTTCGATCGTATGGTGCAGATGATCGCAGCAGTTGATCTGGTCTGCAAGTCTGATCAGTCCCTCTTGACGACTATCCTGCAGTCGATCTTTGATCGGATGAAGAGCAGCAAGCGCACGCCTCAACTGAATCATCTCGCGCGGATTGATTTTTGACAGGGAAACCTTGGTGATAATCCGCTCAATATCCCCGATCAGCCGGATGTGATCCTTTATCTCCGCAGCCCAATCCTGTTGGCGTAATGCATACTCGACCATGTCATGCCGGAGCCTGATCTCTGTGAGATTAATCAACGGCAGTGCAATCCACTTCTTCAGCATCCGGGCTCCCATCGGCGACGTTGTCTTATCAAGGACGTCCAATAGGCTGGTACCTGTATCATTTGCAGGCTGGAGTAGCTCAAGATTACGGATAGTAAATCTATCCATCCACACATAGTGCTCAGACTGTATTCGGCTGATGGTCCTGATGTGTTTCAGTCCATCTTGTTTAGTAGCATTGAGATAATGCAGAATCGCACCAGCTGCTATCTGGGCAGTAGCGAGATGCGCGATACCAAAACCCTTAAGCGTGGCTATTTCAAAATGCCTCAATATTTTCTCATTGGTATAATCCGTAGTGTAAACCCATTCTTCAAGACCAAAGGTGTAATAGGAATTACCAAATATTTTTTCAAACCTGTGTTTGTTGGCCTTGGAAAAAATAATTTCTGATGGGTTAAAACTCTGCAGGAGTTTTTCGATTTCGCGTTGTTCACCTTCACTGATGACAAACTCGCCGGTGGACATGTCCAGAAATGCAATGCCCAGGAGGTCAGGCGAGGTGATATGGATGGAGGCAAGATAATTATTCTGACGACGATCGAGCAGGGAATCCTCCGTGGCGATCCCCGGGGTGATCATGTCCGTAACGCCTCTGTCAACGATTTTCTTTTCCTTGGAGGGCTTCTCCAACTGCTCGCAAATGGCGACCCGGTATCCGGCCTGGACGAGTTTGGGCAGGTACATATCCATGGCATGGTAGGGAAATCCGGCCAGTTCAATGTTATTTCCTCCGTTATTCCGGCTGGTCAGTACGATACCCAGGGCATCGGCCGTCTTTACGGCATCTTCCCCGAAAGTTTCATAAAAGTCACCAACCCTGAAGAGGAGCAAGGCATCAGGATGCTGGCTTTTGATCTTCAGGTATTGCTTCATCAGCGGGGTTTCTTTCCCCGGGTCGATGGCAATAGGTTCAGGTTTAGGTTTCAATACAACAGCCTCTTTGTGAATCTTCAAAGGTAAGATTTACATACCTGATATACATTATTTTAAAATATATCGTTTTAGGGCAAGACATTTGTATATTGAACGCTGATTGAGGCGGTAAAAAGATAATTTTCCGTGAATCTTTCTGATCGCTGATTTGTTAAGAAATCAGGATTGTGATTTAAACCAAAATTGAACAAACCAATATGGGACTATTTTCTTTTTCTAAAAATTCAGGATCAAAGCTTGTCGACAAAAAGACTGAGGAAAAGGCGACAGCCGTGTCAGCAGAAGAGTTGAAACGCGTTAAGATCGACGCAATGATGAAAGCAGTAAATGATCTCTCACTACCCGTAAGTGATATTTCTATTTTGTTGAATGATGATGTCGTTAGCGTATTTGGCGAAGCAGAAACACAGGTAGCCAAAGAGCTTGTAGTACTGACCCTTGGAAATAATGCAGGGATTTCTTCAGTGGATGATCGGATCAGTGTCGTTTCCGCAACAACAGAAACACCAGAACCCGAAGCTACCTTTTATGAGGTAAAATCCGGCGACTCCTTGTCCAAGATTGCCAAGGCACACTATGGGGATGCAAATAAATATAATGCTATATTTGAGGCCAATAAGCCTATGCTGAAAGATCCTAACCTGATCTATCCAGGTCAGATGCTTAGGATTCCTACGCTGTAATAAAGATTGTTTTCAACTGGTGAAGTTGGTGGAAGCGCAGGCCATCGGGTCGGCTTCCACCTTTTTTTATGTCCCTAAATCCCATAAAGTTATTACCCCTAAATCCTACTTCGGCTAGGCTCAGTACATCGGCTTAAGGGGACTTGGTACTGATCGTTATTCATCATAAAGGCATCTTAACTCAATGAGCTTTTTTACTTTTCCTTGATTATTGGGTATCGGATATTGATCAGCATTGAGATCTGTGGTCAGCCAAACCTTCTATGTTCCGGTTGGTGAGCGTAGTCAAACCATTCGGTTGATGAGCACAGTCGAACCATTCGGTTGATGAGCGTAGTCGAACCATTCGGTTGGTGAGCACAGTCGAATCATTCGGTTGGTGAGCACAGTCGAACCATTCGGTTGGTGAGCACAGTCGAATCATTCGGTTGGTGAGCACAGTCGAATCATTCGGTTGGTGAGCACAGTCGAACCATTACTCTTCCTCCTCCAGCAACTCATCCAGATCAGTTTCAATATCTCTCAACTTTGCCCGACATAGCTTGATAAGCTCTAAAGCAGATTTGACTTCACCTCTCATCTCCTCAAGGCCCATTTGCCCTTGTTGTATTTTCTCCACCAGTTTTTCTAGCTGGAGCATAGCTTTGTCGTAATCGGTTTGCTTCTTTGTCATTCTACTTTACTTTTTATGGTTCCGTCAATAAAGGTGGTCTGGATGGTCATTCCGGAATTAAGAGTTTCTGCATGAGTGATCGTTTGACCTTCTATGCTAGTGATCGTATATCCTCTCGAGAGCACCTGGTCAGGATCAATGGCCTTGAGCAGGGTCTCCATAAATTCTATGTGCTGATCATGCCTGCTGATCTGATGCCTGCCTGAGTGTCGCACCATATTCAAGGCATGATTAAGTTTGTTTCCTTCCATCAGAATCCTTGATCGAACAGCATGATTTAAATTATGTACCAGTTCTGTTACTTTCCTTGATTCATTGTTCAATCGCTCGTATACCTCATCTCTGATCAGTACACCAAGACTATCAAGATTGCTTTCAAAGACCGCGTTTCGTTCAATGATAAAATCGGCAACAGCAGTAGGTGTCTTTAGAGACCGGTAGGCAACAAGATCTAAAACAGATTGGTCTATCTCATGTCCGATACCTATCAGGACCGGGATCGGAAACCTGGCAATACGCACGGCAAGTGTAAGATTGTCAAAAGCGGCAAGGTCAGTCCGGCCGCCTCCTCCTCTAATGATGGCGACAGCATCATACTTATGCATGGCTTTCTCCACCTGATCAAGACAGCCTGATATCTCTGTTTCTACCTGCTGTCCCTGCATGGCAGCTTCAAACAAATCTACACGGATATCATATCCATAGAAGTTGTCTTCAAGGTGTTTGATGAAATCCTTATAACCTGCAGCTCGGTCTGAACTGATGATGGCAAGACGTTGCACTACAACAGGAAGATGTGTCTCCGCATTTTTTCGAATGAGTCCACGTTCCTGAATGGCCTTCAGTATTGCCTGTCGCTGCATCTCTAGTTGACCGATCGTGAAGCTGCTATCTATATCCTCAATGATCAGTTTTAATCCATATCGCTCATGGAAATCTACATTGACCTTTAGTTTAACCGCGACACCCTGCTTCAGAATATCTTCAGGTGGAATAGGGGACTTGCGCTTAAGGAAAAAATAGACATTGGCCCACATGGCCGCCTGGCATTGGGCAACAATATTATTTTCTTCTTTTTGGATTAAGTCCAGGTACCAATGCCCTCTTGAAAGCGAGGCTTGTCCAATCTCACATTCTATCCATACCGGTTCATCAAAATTTAAGGAGATGACTCTCCGAATATATTGATTGAGTTCAAGCAGTGAATATGATGATTGCTCCGACATGCTGCATTCAATCAGCTTTTGTGTTGAAGGACTTCAGTGACCAATTCTGCAGCTTCCTGGAGCAGAATGGCGGATTTGACTTTCAGGCCACTCTCATCTATTATTTTCTTGGCCAGGTCAGCATTCGTGCCCTGTAATCTGACGATGATCGGTACGTTGATATTGCCGATGTTATTGTACGCATCCACCACACCCTGGGCGACGCGATCACATCTCACGATGCCTCCGAAAATATTGATGAGGATTGCTTCGACATTCGGATCTTTCAGAATGATCCTGAAGGCGTTTTCTACACGTTTGGCATCAGCAGTACCGCCGACATCGAGGAAGTTGGCAGGAGATCCGCCAGACAATTTGATGATGTCCATGGTCGCCATAGCCAATCCGGCTCCATTGACCATACACCCTACATTGCCATCCAGGTTGACATAACTGAGACCGAATTCTTTCGCTTCAAGTTCTGTAGCATCATCCTCATTAGGATCGTGCATGGCCTCAATATCTTTATGACGAAAGAGGGCGTTTTCATCCATAGATGCTTTGCAGTCAACAGCAACGATTTCGCCGAAGCCATTGATCAGTACAGGATTAATTTCAAGCAGGGTAGCATCCGTTTCCACGAATGCCTTGTATACCTGAGCTACGAATTTTGTCATGTTTTTTAATGCATCTCCACTCAGTCCGAGATTGAAAGCAATCTTTCGTCCTTCAAAGCCTTGTAAGCCTTGTACAGGATCTACGTATTCCTTATGCACGAGATGTGGTGTCTTTTCTGCAACCGCTTCTATGTCCATGCCACCTTCAGTCGAATAGATGATAACATTACATTGCCTGGCACGATCGGTCAGGATAGACATGTAGAACTCCTTACATTGATCAAATGCAGGTACGTAAGAATCTTCTGCAATCAATATTTGTCTCACCAGTTTACCCGGTCCTTCCATACCGCCTGGAGTCTGGGGGGTCTTCAACATCATACCGATGATGTTACTGGCATGGAGTTTCAGCTCGTCTAAATTTTTGACAACCTTGACGCCCCCTCCTTTTCCTCTTCCACCAGCATGAAGCTGGGCTTTTACGATGGCTATCGGGCTGCCGGATTGAGCCGTGATCTTATGATATGCATCCACCGCTTCTTCAACATTTTTGGCAACTATACCGCGCTGGATCTTTACACCATAACGGCTGAGCAATTCTTTTCCCTGGTATTCGTGTAGATTCATGAATCTTGTTCTTTTCGATTGAGTGTGCGAAACTAAATAAAATCAGCCTACCCCAGGCCTTCATCATTCTGCCATCAAAGCTAATGCCTCCTGGTAGGTAGTGGTAGGTCGCTTACAGGTTTTGTTTTGACATACATATATAAGTGTCTCTCCTTCAGATAGTTTGTGCTGAAGCAAGGGCAGATTTCCTTCCTCCGGTCCACCCAGGAAAATAGCATCCGGCTGATAGGTTTTCAGGAAATCAGCCAATAAGGGTTTAAATTCCTTACCGACAATTGCAATTTCAAAAGGTGGTCTGGCCAGTGTCAACATCAATTGGCACCAATTGCTATAAAAGGAAGGCTGTCCGTCTTTTTTCAATCGAGGCCAGACTTGGTTAAACATACTTTTTGCCCTATCCGAATAGGAAGGATCATAAAGGATTTCTCCCAGCAATAGGAGGTCACGGGCCATAATACTATTGGCCGAAGGAATGACATTGTCCCCAAAATCAATTCGCCGCGCCACTAAAGGTGGATCGAGATCAGAAGTGAAGTAAAAGAAACCAGATGGGTCCCCATCAAAATGAGCAAGCACATGATCTGTCAATCCTTTCGCATGTAGGAGCCAATCAGTTTCAAAGGTTGCCTGGTACATGGATAAAAATGCCTGTATCATGATCGCATAATCATCCAGGAATCCATTGATCGTAGACTTCCCGTTTTTATAATTTCGGTCTAGCCGATATCCATCTTTTATCATTTCACGAACGATAAAATCGGCATTTTTCCTGGCCCGGTCGAGATAGGCTGATGCTCCTGTAACTCTATATGCATCAACATAGCCCTGCAGCATCAATCCATTCCACGAGGTCAGTATTTTATCATCAAGTCCCGGGGCTATTCGAGTTTTGCGCCGGTCAAGAAGTAATTCATTTGTTTTATGAATGCTCGCAAAAAAGGCTTCTGTACTAATCTTAAATTGTCTTGCAATCTCGTCTGCGCCTCTGTGCCGCTGGAGTATGTTGTTGTTATGCTCCCAATTACCCTGTGGACGGATATCATTATAGGTATAGAATAAATTACGGTCCAGTCCCTCAGGAATCAACTGATTTAATTCTTCCACCGTCCACACATAATATTTCCCTTCTTCGCCTTCACTATCTGCATCAAATGAACTATAAAATCCACCGGATGGATCACGCCAATGCTGATCAACAAAATCAGTTGTTTGTTTTACAACTTCCAGGTATTCTTTCTTACCCGTCCACGCATAAGCCTGCGCATATAAGGACACTAACTGCCCATTGTCATACAGCATCTTTTCAAAATGCGGGACCAGCCATAATGAATCCGTCGAATATCTCGCAAAACCACCTTCGAGCTGATCATAAATACCTCCCATCATCATTCGATCAAGCGTGGTGATCAATAGCTGTTTGGACTGAGCATCATTATAACGTTGAGCATAGTGCATGAGATACTGCCAGTTGTTAGGCATTGGAAACTTTGGTGCACCTCTTCTTCCACCAGTCTGGGGATCAACCCTGTCATTAAACTGTTTGGCCAATGTATGCAAGTCCTCTACCGAAAATGCCTGATCGGCATCTGCCAGTAGGCTATCAAGTCCATTATTTCTGACACCCGAAACAAGCCTATTGCCATAGTCTTCCATTTTGTCACGCTCTTCTGTCCAGGTCTTTCTGAAGTACTCCAGCACCTCGAGCCATTTGAGCTTTGGAAAATAGGTGCCTGCCCATACAGGTCGTCCGTCAGGTAATGCAAATGAATTCAATGGCCAGCCGCAACTACCTCCTGACGACAATTGACAGGCGGTCATATAGACATCATCAATATCCGGTCGCTCTTCACGATCCACCTTGATATTGATGAAATGTTCATTCATAAATGCAGCTACAACAGTGTCTTCAAACGATTCATGTTCCATCACGTGGCACCAGTGGCAGGAAGAATAGCCAATACTTATGAGTAATAGCTTATTTTCCTTTTTAGCGCGTTCAAGTGCTTCTTCGCCCCAGGGATACCAATCCACTGGATTATGCGCGTGTTGCAGCAGATAGGGACTGCTTTCTTCTATGAGTTTATTCGTATAAGGATGTTCCATTGTATTTTTTGTTTGACAGCTGATCATGCCCAGCAGACAGGTCAGGAGAAATGATATTTGACTGGTGTTTTGCAATCTTGGTAGAATAGCTAAATAAAGCCCTAAAATAGGGCTTTAAGATTTGAATAACGGTTTGATCCATACCTCCTGCCTTAGTAAGGGCTATTTTTGTGCCTTGCTTTATTGAAAAACCAGTAACGGGTATGATTATATTAAAATTCGGAGGCACATCAGTTGGGAGCGCAGAACGTGTCTTACAACTGATCAGCATAGTGAAGAAACGCGTGGAGGAGAGCCCGGTGGTAGTGGTAGTATCAGCTCTATCCGGAGTGACCAACTTGCTTGAGGAGGCTTGTAACAAAGCAGCAGCTCAGGATGAGAGCTTTAAAGCAGTCGTAGAAGCCATAGCAAGACGACATGATGAATGTATTGGTTCAATTCCCTTTTCGCCTTCTGTTTCTTCAAAACTCATCGTGCAGGTCAGAGAGCCTTTGCAACGACTGGGTGAAATCTGCAAGGGCTTATTTCTCGTTGGTGATCTTACCTCTAAGACAAAAGCACATATCATGAGTTATGGCGAGCTGCTATCCTCCAGGATTGTAGCAGCAGCCATGGAGCATGAAGGCCTGTCCCCGGTGCTGATAGACAGTCGAAAAGTAATTGTTACGGACAACCAGTATCTATCCGCCCGCGTAGACTTTGCAACTACCAACAAGCTAATTCAGGACGAAGTAGTGAGTGGAAACCGAATATATATTGCTCCCGGCTACATAGCGAGAAGCAACTCAGGGGAAAGCACCACCTTGGGCCGGGGTGGTTCAGATTATACAGCCTCCATTTTTGCTGGTGCATTGGATGCAGCGGTACTTGAGATATGGACCGATGTCAATGGTATGATGTCGGCTGACCCCAGGTTTGTCAAGGACACGGTCACGATTCCAGAAATGAGCTATGAGGAAGCAGTGGAGTTGAGCTATTTCGGTGCCAAAGTGATCTATCCACCGACGATACAGCCTGCTATGGCAAAGCAGATTCCGATAGTCATAAAGAATTCCTTTCAACCCGAACATCCAGGCACGACAATTTCCAAACATCCTGATCATGGTCCCTATTATGTCAAAGGGCTGACCTCCATTCAGGATATAGCGTTGATCACCATATCCGGTACAGGCATGATCGGTGTGCCTGGCATAGCACAACGGATGTTTCACGCACTCGCTCAGGAGCATATCAATATCCTGTTTATCACGCAGTCTTCGTCAGAACACAGCATTTGCTTTGCCGTCACCAGGCCTGACGCAGGAAAAGCGCAATACGCTATTGAACATGCCTATGAATTTGAATTAGCCTCCGCGAAAATTGATCCCGTAAACATTGAATATAATCTGGGCCTTGTAGCGGTCGTTGGTGACGGGATGAGAGAACGTTCAGGAGTAGCAGGTAAAATTTTTAGCCTTCTTGGTGAGAATGGGATTAATATCAGGGCCATTGCACAGGGTGCCACGGAGCGGAATGTTTCGTTTGTCATCAATCAACACAATGTAGCCAAGGCACTGAATGTCCTGCATGAAGGATTCTTCCTCTCCAGGTATAAAACTATCCATCTCTTTTTATTGGGAGCCGGCAATGTCGGAGCTACCCTCCTGGAACAAATTGGCTTGGCGCAACGATCATTCCTGGAAGCAGGAAACCTGGATATCAAAGTTTGCGGAATTGCTAATAGCAAAAAAATGCTGCTCGATGCAAACGGAATTGATATTGCGGACTGGAAAAATTCACTGCTGGGAAAAGGTAAAAATCTCAACCTTACAGCATGGAGCAATGATATCAAAATGTTCAATCTCAGGAACAGTATTCTGATAGATGTAACCGCTTCTGAAGAGGTCAGTGAAATATATCCGGATATGCTTGGGTCTAGTGTGCATGTTGTGACGGCTAATAAAATTGCTGCATCTGCTCCATACAAGGTTTACAAACATATGTTAGAACAAGCACTCACCCATAACGTTAAATTCCTGAATGAAACAAATGTTGGAGCTGGATTGCCGGTCATCAAAACGATCCGTGATCTTGTACTGACAGGAGACAGGATTCATCGGATTGAAGCGGTCTTGTCAGGAAGTCTCAACTATATATTCGATAGAGTAGGGAGTGATGGCTGTATGTTTTCAGTTGCGGTAACAGAGGCCAGAGACAAAGGCTATACTGAACCCAATCCTGCTCTTGATCTGAGTGGCAAAGATGTCATGAGAAAAATCCTGATTCTATCTCGTGAAGCAGGGCTGACACTGGAGATGGATGATATAGAAAACAAACCATTCCTTCCTAGTTCCATATTAGAAGATGATAATTGGGATCAACTTCATCACAACCTAAAAGCCCTTGATGATCAGTTTGAGGAGGATCGTGTAAACCTTGCTACTCAAAACAAGCGCTGGCGGTACATGGCTACGCTCGATCAAGGTAAGGTATCTGTAGGTCTGGAACAGATTGATAGCACACATCCAGCATACCATCTGAAAGGCACTGACAATATCATACTGATCTGGACAGATCGTTATAAACAAAGACCCATGGTGATTGCTGGAGCCGGAGCAGGACCGGATGTCACTGCATCAGGCGTGCTGGCGGATGTGATTTCGATCGCAAACGTTTAAACAGATGCAATACATCAGTACAAATAACCAACGAGTTCAGGTTAGCTTTAAAGATGCTGTACTGATGGGGCTTCCACTTGGCGGCGGCCTATTTGTACCTGAGACTATTCCACAACTGGATACAGATTTTATCCATAAGATTGATACCCTCAGCATAGAGGAACTTGCTTTTACAATTCTGCATCCGTTTGTAATCGAGGACTTATCTGATGAACAGCTTAGAGCAGTGATTGATCATACATTTCAATTTGAGATACCACTTCAACAGATAGGTCAAACTGACATCCATGTTTTAGAATTGTTTCACGGACCGACCTGGGCTTTTAAAGATTTGGGAGCCAGATTTCTGGCCGGATGCTTATCCCAATGGAGCGACCAATCAAAGGAGACCATCATTCTGGTGGCTACCTCCGGAGATACAGGGGGTGCGGTGGCAAATGCATTCTATCACCAGCCGGGCGTAAAAGTGATCATTCTGTATCCTAAAGGGAAGGTTTCACCACTCCAGGAAATGCAGATAGCAGGATTAGGTGGCAATATTACGGCGGTAGCAGTGGATGGTCATTTTAGTGATTGTCAACACTTAATTAAAAGTGCTTTTAATGATGTGGAACTGCGAACCAGTGTCAACATCACAAGTGCAAACTCTATCAATATTGCCAGATGGTTGCCGCAGATGCTATTTTATGCCATCGCCTGGCGGGAGATTCGCAAGCATAGTATAGATAGTATCATTTGCATCCCTAGTGGCAATTATGGCAATATCGCTGCTGCATTTCTTATGCATGATTTGGGCATGACCTTTTCAGAAATACTAGCTGCTCACAATGCGAACGATACCATCCCAAGATTTTTAGAAAATGGTAACTATGAACCACAAAATACCATAGCAACCCTGGCTAATGCCATGGATGTAAATGATCCCAGTAATTTTGTAAGGCTTCGATATCTGCAGCAACATCAATTCAGAGGACGACTAGCTAACTTCCAGGCTGAATCCGTAACCGACAATCAAATCTTGGTTTCCATCCAGGATGCCTGGAACAATCATCAATATCTTTTAGATCCGCATACTGCAACAGCTTGGCATTTGTTGAAAGAACATGGAGGAAAGGGAATCATTGGTGCAACCGCACATCCTTATAAGTTTGAGGATGTGATCATCAAAGCGCTTGGATACTATCCATCGGAATGGGCTAAAGAATGGAAGAGTGGTCCGGTCACAAGCACATCTATGCCTGCTGAGTATTCACCATTAAAAGAAGTGCTCTTAAATCCATCCTAAAAATCCCCGCCAACCAAATCCCCCTTGCCCCATAGGGGCAACATGTCGGTAACAAACACCCCATGCAAATCCCCCTTGCCCCATAGGGGCAGCATATCGGTAACAAACACCCCATGCAAATCCCCCTTGCCCCATAGGGGCAGCATGTCGGTAACAAACACCCCATGCAAATCCCCCTTGCCCCATAGGGGCAACATGTCGGTAACAAACACCCCATGCAAATCCCCCTTGCCCCATAGGGGCAGCATATCGGTAACAAACACCCCAACCAAATCCCCCATGCCCCATAGGGGCAACATGTCGGTAACAAACACCCCAACCAAATCCCCCATGCCCCGTAGGGGCAACATATCGGTAACAAACACCCCAACCAAATCCCCCATGCCCCATAGGGGCAACATGTCGGTAACAAACACCCCAACCAAATCCCCCATGCCCCATAGGGGCAATATGTCGGTAACCCATGCAT
>Ga0163152_10000974_pt1 | contig 46675 bp, 44 predicted proteins | sample OliLakLV19MP8IB2_FD_148635 | JGI IMG/M metagenome (GOLD analysis project Ga0163152, IMG submission 148635) | Freshwater microbial mat bacterial communities from Lake Vanda, McMurdo Dry Valleys, Antarctica - Oligotrophic Lake LV.19.MP8.IB-2 | ecosystem: Environmental > Aquatic > Freshwater >...
GCTGGGGGGGTTGGGAGCGGGCCGGGGGGTTCGCCGTCCAATGCTTCGGGAGGAGGAGTGGGCGGCATGTCATCGCTGGTCTCCAGCGGCCTCTTCAAGCAGGTCATGCTGGGCGGGCTCGCGCTGCTGTCGATCGGCATGATGTTCATGCTCGTGCGCAAGGCGGGGCGGTCTGCGCCTCTGCCCACGGCTGAGGAACTGGTCGGCATCCCGCCGGCCATCGAGCCCGACAGCGACCTCGTAGGCGAGGCCGATGAAGGCGAGACGGCGATGCTGGGCATCGAAATCGACAGCGAGCAGTTGAAGCGGCAGAAGATGCTCGAAGAGGTGGCCCAACTTGTGAAATCCAATCCGCAAACGGCGGTCGGCGTGTTCAACCGCTGGCTCGCACCGGAGCACTGACCCCATGGCGCGCAAGCCCGGAGAGAAGTTGCCGCACGATCCCGCGGAGATCAGCGGCCTGACAAAGGCGGCGGTGCTGCTCATGACGCTCGAGCCGCCGGTGGCGAGCAACATGCTCAAGCAACTCCCGCCCGAGACGATCGAGGAGGTCACGCGCGAACTCGCGAGCCTCGGGCGCGTGCCCCAGGAGTTGAGCACCGCGGTGGTCGAGGAGTTCTACAACCTCACGATTGCCAATCAGTATGTGAACGAGGGCGGGCTGGAGTACGCCAAGGCGCTGCTAAAGGAGTGCCTCGACAAGGGCACGGCAGATCGCGTGCTGCACCAGATCCAGACACAGGTGCAGAAGACACCGTTCGCGTTCCTCCAGAAGGCCGAGAGCGAGAATCTGCTGACGTTCATCCAGGATGAGCACCCGCAGACCATCGCGCTGATCGTGTGCCACCTGGCCCACCATAAGGCGGCGGAAATCCTCGCGGGCCTGCCCATGCAGAAGCAGATCGAGGTGATCAAGCGGATCGCCAACATGGAGCAGACCAACCCGGAGGTCATCAAGGAGGTCGAGAAGGGACTGGAGAGCCGCCTGGCGAACATGCTGATGCAGAGCATGGAGAAGGCCGGCGGCATCAACACGGTTGCGGAGATCCTGAACCTTGCCGACCGGGCGACCGAAAAAGCGGTGATGGAGGGGCTGGAGGCCGAAGACCCCGAACTCGTCGAGGAAATCCGTCGGCTGATGTTTGTCTTCGAGGACATCCTCAAGGTGGACGACAAGGGCATCCAGCAGATTCTCAAGGAAGTGGACAACGAGGAGTTGGGCCTCGCGCTCAAGACGGCCTCGACGGAACTGCAGAACAAGATCTTCAAGAACATGTCCGAGCGGGCCGCGACGCTCATCAAGGAGGACATGCAGTACATGGGCCCCGTGCGCGTCACCGATGTCGAGCAGTCCCAGCAGCGCGTCGTGGACATCGTCCGGCGGCTGGAGGACGCGGGCGAGATCATCATCTCCGGTCGCGGCGGGGAGAGTGACTTGATCGTTTGATGTCGGATGTGGGATGCGGAAAGTGTCCTGAGTCCTGATGTCATCAGTCCTGCGATCCCCACGATTCAACCTGCCCGGACACAGGACCAAAGGACTCAGGACTTCTTACTTCCGACATCCCACCGCCGACCTCCCCATGGCCCTCATCAAGCACGCCAACACGCACGAACTGACCCGCGACGCGATCGTGCTTGATCTGGGCGATCTCTCGCGCCAGGGTCAGGCGCTCATCGAGAGTGCGCGGGCGCGGGCCGACCAGATTCTGGCCGAGGCGCGGGACGAGCGAGATCGCATTGTCGCCGGCAGCGCTGAGAAGGGACTTGCACAGGGCTTGGCCAAAGGGGAAGCGGAAGGCCTGAAAAAGGGTCAGGAAGATGGGCACGCGGCCGCGGCTGCGGAGCGAAAGACGCAGATCGACCAACTCGAATCAGCATGGCGGGGTGCGCTCGAGCACTTCGGCGTGCAGCGGGACGCGATGCTCAGCAGCGCTCATGTCGACGTGCTCCGGCTGGCAACGTTGATCGCGACCAAGGTCGTCAAGCGCGTGGTCGCCATCGAGCCGCGCGTGGTCGAGGATCAGATGCGAGCGGTGCTGGCAACGGTCACGCGCCCGACCGAACTGATGATCCGCGTGAGCCCCGCGGACCTGGTCACAGCGCAGGAGGCACTGCCGGGTCTTCTGACGGCGTTTCAGTCGGTACACGGCGCGAGCATCGAGCCGGATGCCGCGCTCGGGCAAGGCTCGTGCATCGCGACCACCCGTGGTGGTGTTTCCGAGTCCCTGGGCGGCGGCGAGATCGACGCGTCGATCGACGGGCAACTTTATAGGATTGTCGAGGCTCTGCTGCCCGGACACCGCCCGCCGCCTGAAGGTTCCGTTGTTCAGGCGGTGGGCGGATGATCACGCTCGAACCCGCCATCCAGACCCTGCGCAGTCTCGAAGCGATCGAGTTTGTCGGGCGCGTGGATGCGCTGCGCGGGCTGACGGTGCTCGTGCGCGACCTGCCGATCCCGGTCGGCGCGCTGGTCCGCATCGTCGGTGGCCCGCACACTGACGGCGAATCGCTCGGCGAGGTGGTCGGCTTCGACGGGGCGCGGACGATCGTCATGATGCTCAACTCGGCCGCTGGGCTGAGGGCCGGGGACCGGGTCATCGGCCTGCACGCCCAGCAGACCGTGGGCGTGGGAGGCGCGCTGCTCGGCAGGGTCATCGACGGCCTGGCGCGCCCGATCGACGGACTCGGGCCGGTGCGCGGCCTTGCACCCCGGCCGCTCGACCCCGAGCCGCTCTCGCCGCTCGCGAGGGCATCTGTCTCTGAGCCGCTCACGACCGGCGTTCGCGCGATCGACCTCTTCACCACTCTCGGGCGCGGCCAGCGCATGGGCGTTTTCGCCGGGCCGGGCGTGGGCAAGTCCACGCTGCTGGGGTGCATCGCGCGGAACTGCGGATCGGATGTCGCCGTGATCGGCCTGATCGGCGAGCGCGGGCGGGAGGTGCGCGACTTCATCGAGCACAACCTCGGGCCGGAGGGGATGCGTAAGAGCGTGGTCGTGTGTGCGACAAGCGACGAATCGCCGATGCTGCGCGTGCGGGCGGCGCTCGTGGCCTGCACCGTCGCCGAGCACTTCCGCGATCAAGGCGCGAGCGTCATGCTCGTCATGGATTCCCTGACGCGGTTCGCGCACGCCAAGCGACAGATCGGGCTCTCGGTCGGCGAGCCGCCGGCGACGCGCGGCTACACGCCCAGCGTGTTCGCATCCATGGCGCGCCTGCTGGAGCGGGCGGGCGCCCTTGAAGGCGGGCAGGGTTCCGTGCGCGGAGGCTCCATCACTGGCATGTACTCGATCCTCGTCGAGGGCGACGACATGACCGAGCCGGTCGCCGATGCCGCGCGAGGCATTCTCGACGGGCACATCATGCTCAGCCGCGGCCTGGCTCAGCGGGCGCACTACCCGGCGATCGATGTGCTGGACTCGGTCTCGCGCGTCGCCGACGATGTGTGCGAGGATGCGCACATCGCAGCGCGGCGACAGGTGGTCAGGCTCATGGCCGAGTACAAGAAGGTCGAGGACCTCGTTCAGATCGGCGCGTACGCCAAGGGGTCCAGTCCCGTCGCCGATGTGGCCATCAGGTACCAGGACGCGATACGGTCGATCCTGGTGCAGAGCCCGCGCGAGTCCGACCCGTTCGATCAGTCGCGATCAAGGCTCATTAAGTTGGCGGTCGAGGCAGGGGCCGAGTTGCAGCGGGCATCGTCCCGCAGGGTGTGAGCGCAGGCATGGGCAGGAGATTCGAGTTCACCTTGGAGGTCGTGCTGGAGCACCGCCGGCGTGTGGAAGAAGAGCGCCTGCGCGCGGTCGCGACGATCGAGGCCGAGCGCGTGCGGCTGGAGGATCGCATCCGGGCGATCAACGCCCGGCTTGTGCTGTCCCGGGCGGACCTGCGGCAACGGCTGATGCCCGGGAGCGCGGGCGGTCGGGAGGGTGGTGGGGGCAGCGGGGGGATCGGCGCGGTCCGGCTGGACTCGATGAGCGCGCTGAGCATGACCGTCGAAGCGCAACAGGTGGCGATCGAGTTGGCGGGCGTGATGCGGAGACTCGGGCACGCGCGGGCATCGCTCCTCGAGGCGGTCACCGCTCGAAAGGGCGTAGCAAGGCTCCGTGAGCGGCGGTTCGAGGAATGGAGCACGGAAAACTCGCGCCGCGAGGGCGCGGAACTCGATGAGTTGGCCACGATGGGCGCAATGCGAAGCGCTGCGACAGAGAGGAGCACGTTATGAAGAGTCTCTGGATGATTGTGAGCACGATCGCACTGGCCAACCTTCTGGCCCTTGCTGGGTTTGTCGGCTGGCTGGGCGTAACCGGACGGCTCGAAGGGGACCGGGTCGAGCGGCTCCGCCAGATGTTTGCCCGGCCGGTCGACGCGGAAGCAGCCGAGGTACTGGCGCTGATCGTGGCCGATGCCGCTGCCAAGGAGCACGCGCGCCAAGACGAAAAACTTGCGGTACCGCCTATACCGGCCGCGGACCGTTTGGCAAGGGACCAGGCGGAGTCCGAGTTGGCCACGCAGCAGATGCTGCGCAGGCAGCGCGAGATCGACGACCTTGGATCGCAACTCCTGCGCCGGCAAGATGAACTTGACATTCGAGAGAAGGCGCTGCAGACGCGGATCGCCGCGTTCGATGCGCAGAAGCAGAAGTACCTGGAGATCGAAGGCGCAGCGCAGTTCCAATCGGCCTTGGCGACGCTGGAAGGGCTGAAGGCAAAGGAGGCGAAGGCAACCCTCGAGGCGATGATGTCGCAGGGTCTGAACGACGAGGTCATCGCCTACCTCGCCAAGATGGAAGAGCGGAAGCGGGCCGGGATCGTTTCGGAGTTTGCCAAGGAGCAACCCTCGGTGGCAGCGGGCTTGCTGGAGCGTCTACGGACACGGGGCGTTTCGACGGCGGCGTCCGCCGCGGAATCGCCGCGCGCAAAGGACTCGGCCACGAATGCAAATGGGAGTTCTCCAGCCTCTTGAAGTCGGCGGTCCAGCGCTGCTGAGCACTGGCGCAGACCACGCGCGGCGGGAAGAGTTGCGGGACTTTGCGAAGGTGCTGGCGGACGGCGCGGCCAGGGCGGAATCGGCATTGGCCGAAGAGCACGATGATGAATCCCGAAACAACGAGGACGACCGGGTGCCGCCCGCTCATCAACCGCTGACGATTCACACATTCAACGACCAACTGCTGCGTGCGGATCCGCGCTCGAGTGTCCGGGGTCCGGCGGCACAGACGAACGCTGCGCAGCCCGCCGCGGACCCGAGCAGGGAGAATGGGGCTTCAACCGGCGAGTCCGGAGTGACGCCCTTGCGCACCTCGGGTCCTCAAGGCATGAAAGAGGCGCCGCACGAGTCGGAGTCCGAACCCGCGCAATCCGGACGAAAGCCGATCGAGTCCGGGCGGGAACCTCACGCGGGCGCGGCGGAGCGCGACGCAACGACGCGGCAGCAGCCTCCGCGGGACCGGCGTGGAGACGAGGCCAAGGTCGGTGCTGGGACGCCGAATCCTACTGTGTCCCCTGCTTCATTCGCTCCGGCTGCGCTTCCCGCCTCCGGCAAGCGCGAGGCTGACGCTGTAGTCCGTCAGGGTCCGGCTCCGGCGCAGCCCACGGGCGCAATCGCCGCAACATCGGGGCGCAATGCGGGCAGTGAGGCGCAGTTACCGCGCTGGGGGCAGAAGGCTGTGAGTTCCGATCAGAAGCGAGCAAGCGCGGAGCGGACGGCATCGATGGTCGCCGGACAGGCGTCGCGCGGCCTCGTGATGGCGATGAGCCGGGCCGATGGGGCGGTGACGCTGAGGCTTAACCCGGAATCGCTCGGCTTCGTGCGCATCCGTTTGGAGATGACCAACGGCGGGATCGTCGCCCGGTTCGAGGCATCGACGGAGCAGGCACGACAGTTGCTTGAACAGTCTTCCGAGACGCTCCGCGCTTCGCTGGAGGCGAAGGGCTGGGAGGCCTCGCAGGTCAGGGTGGAACTCCTGCGCGAGGCGGACCCCGCGGCCGAGATGCTCAAACGACTTGAGCGCCAGGCCGAACTGGGTGCGGATCGTCTGTCGGCGCAGGATGCGCCGAGCCAGAGTCAATGGAATGAGCCTGGGGACGGCGGCGGAGGCCGCGACCGGCTGTTTGGCGGGTCAGGTCTCTTTGCACGGGCAGAAGAGGCCGACGCGATTGGTGCCATACCGACAGCTCGTGATGACCAGAGTGTGGAATGGGTATCGGTGGGGGGCGGCTCGCAGAAACTCGACACAATCGCCTAAGCGGGCGTGGAGTTGAACATGTCCAGCATCGGCACCGTCTCCGGCTTTGGCAACACGGTCTCCGCGGATCAGAACGCCTTCAGCGAACTGACGAGCGAGGAGTTTGTCAAGATTATGTTCACCGAGTTGTCCAACCAGGACCCGCTCAAGCCCAACGACTCGTCCGCGCTGCTGGATCAGATGTCCAGTCTTCGCAGCATCCAGTCGGACATCGACCTGTCGAGCAAACTCGAGTCGATGGTGACACAGAACCAACTCGCGGCGGCGGGCGGCCTGATCGGCAAGTACGTCTCGGGTGTGAGCCTTGGCAACCAGCGCGTCGAGGGCGCGGTTGTCAGCGTCTCGCGCACGAGCGAGGGCCCGGTGCTCAACCTGAGCAACGGCTACCGCGTGGCGTTCGAGAACGTCGACGAGATGATCGACCCGTCCGCGTTCGACGACCCCTGATCCGGAGTCCGATCCGGACTCGGACGGCTGAGAAGCGGGTATAGAGATGGCGAGAGGCGTGGCGGAGCACGCGCCCAAGACGCATGTGGAACGAGAGCACGGCGGAGCCGCCCCCCCCTCGTGCATTCCTGATCGAGTACAAGGCTCACACCAATGACCATCGATCCGACACAGTTGCTCCGCCAACTCGGCCAGACGGGGCGCGCGGGCGCGATACAGGGCGCCGGCGCCGGCCAGGGCCAGAAGGCGCACGCGTCCGAGTTCGCGGATCTGCTCGGCCGGGCGCGGGACGGCACACTTGCGAGCAACAAGCCTGTGTCGATCGAGGAGGGGTCCGGGGTCAAACTCACCGATGAGCAGTTGGCGCGGCTATCGCTCGCGGCGGATCGCGCTGAGGCAGCGGGGCTGCGCCGGGCGCTCGTGACGATCGACGATCAGAGGATCATCCTCGACGTGCAGGAACGAAAAATCGTCGGCCAGGCCAGGGCGGAATCGGGCGTGCTCGAAGGGATCGATGGCGTGATCGACCTGGCCGGCACCCTTGCGCCCGCCGAGCCGCGGGCCGCGACGGTCCAGCCACCATCCGGGCTCGACAACCCAGCGGTTGCGCGGATGCTGTCTGACATCAGCAAGCGCGAACGGGCGGGGTAGGTTCTGTTGAATCGGTTCGGCTCTTCCGCAGGTTTCGAGCGAACTGTTTCGCACAATTAGATCACGCCGCGGAGCGGCGCGGCACTCCAAGAGAATCAAGGAGACGGCATGGCTTCCACCACCGCGATGTTCACGGGTCTCTCGGGACTGAACGCCAATGCGCGAAATCTCGATGTCATCGGCAACAACATTGCCAACGTGAACACGACGGCATTCAAGAGCAGCCGGATGCTCTTCGCGACGCAGTTCTCCCGCACCTTCTCGATGGGCACGGAACCGTCGGCATCGTTCGGGGGCACGAACCCCGGCCAGATCGGCCTGGGCGTCACGATCGCGGGCACGCAGCGGGACTTCTCGGGCGGGTCGATCGCGGCATCGGGCGATGCACGCGACCTGGCACTCGAGGGCGACGGGTTCTTCATGGTCCGCCGCGGCGACCAGACTTTCTATACGCGCGCAGGCGCGTTCCGTCAGAACGAACTCAACGAGCTTGTGGGCGTCACTGGCGAGCGTTTGCAGGGCTACGGCATTGATTCGGATTTCAACATCGACGACAGCCGTGTGGGCGATATCACCATCCCGGTGGGGACGCTCACGCTGGCGCAGGCGACCGAGAATGTGCGCTTTGCCGGGAACCTCAACTCCGATGGCGCTGTAGCGACGCAGGGCGCGCGGTTCGATCTCGCGGCCATGGGGCTGCTGGGCAGCGCCACGCCGCCGGGGCCTGGCAACGTGCTGGAACCGACATCCCTTCTGCGCGAGATCGAGGATGCGTCGACACCCGGAACCGCACTCTTCCTGCCCGGTCAGAGTATCGATGTGCAGGATGTTCACCGCGGGTCGAGCCTCGTGCCGAGCGCTTCGCTGTCGATCACCACGACAACAACCGTTCAGGACCTGATCGACTTCCTCACCGAGGCACTCGGCATCAACACCGCGACAGGCGCGAACCCCGACGGGTTCACGCCGGGAGTGTCGCTCGACCCGGTGGCCGGAGTCATCACCGTGGTGGGGAACACCGGCAGCGTCAACGACCTCGAGATCAACGCCTCTGACGTGCGAGTGGTGAACGCCGCGGGTACGGCCGTCTCAACTCCGTTCGCCCCCACTCGTCTCGCAACCGCCGATGGCGAATCGGTGCGCACCAGTTTCGCAGTGTTCGACTCTCTGGGCACGCCCCTGACGGCGACACTCTCACTGGTGCTGGAGAGCAAGACCAACGCGGGCACCACTTGGCGCTACCTGGCCGAATCGGTCGACGACACCGACCTGTCGAGCGCGTTGGGCACCGGCATTGTGACCTTCGACACCTCGGGCCGGCTGTCGGGTGCTCCCAACTTCAACGTCCAGATCGACCGCCAGAGCACCGGCGCTGTTACACCCCTGGTGGTCAATGTGTCCCTGTCTTCCACATCCGACAACGTGACATCGCTCGCGGATGTGACCTCGCAGATCGCCGCGACGTATCAGGACGGATCGCCGCGAGGCACGCTCGCCGCCTACTCCGTCGGCTCCGACGGTGTCATCACCGGCGCGTTCACGAACGGGCTGACCAGGCCCCTGGGTCAGGTCGTGCTTGCCACGTTCAGTAACAACAACGGCCTGGTGGAGGTTGGCTCCAACCTCTTCACTCCTGGTCCCAACAGTGGCACCGCTCAGGTCAAGTCCCCATCCACATTGGGCGCGGGGCGGATTGTGGGCGGAGCCCTTGAACTCTCCAACGTCGACCTGTCCCAGGAGTTCATCAACCTGATCCTCGCATCGACCGGTTATTCGGCCTCTTCGCGGGTCATTACTACCACCGATCAACTCATGCAGCAACTTCTGGTCCTGGGCCGGTAACCCTGAGTCAAGTTCTGGCAGCCACGCTCCGATAAAACACCGGGGACAAGGGGACTTCCCATGGTGGAGACGCGGCATGTTCCTCCTTGCATCGGGTGCTGTCCCTGCGGCCGTCAACTGGATAGCTCAAATGCCTGACCCCGTCGTTGTACTTCTGTGCGCACTTGCGGCGTGCCTCGGAGCATTCCCGCTCGCTCGGGCCATCGGCCTTGTCGGGTTGTTGTCGTCACGCGAAAAGCGGCTGGAGATGCATCTTGCCGCGCTTGCGCAGGCTTGCTCGGCCCTCGCGGGGGAGGGTAAGAACGCGGAAAACCCAGTTCCCGGGCCGGTCATTCCCGTGTTCCGCCATCTTGTGGCGATGCTCGCGAGTGTTCTGGAGCGCAGGCTTCCCGCCTATGAAACCTTCGCGGCGGCATCGGTCGAAGCGGATGAGTGGGTCGCGGGACGCAGGATGACGCGGTCCATCCCTCTGCTGGTGTGCCGCGCCGGACCTGCCATCGGGCTGGGGACCGCGCTGGGCGCATTACTGATGATGGCGGAAGTGTGGGCGAATCCGGTGACGCTCGGATCGGGAACCGGCTTGTTCATCGGTCTGGCGGTTGTTGGGTGCGTTCTTTGCACCACCGTTCTGGCGGCCGCGGCCGGATGGCTCGGGGAAGCCGAGCGAGCCGACGATCTTGCGGCCGGTGTCGTGATCGAATCGGCAAGGATGATCGCCGCTGGAGGGACCGCAGCGGATGTCTCGATCCGAACGCGTCTGATCCTGAAACCCGGCCTGAGCGCGAGACCCGAGCGCGTGGTGCGCAAGGCGGCATAAGCCTCACCAGTTCGCCGCGAAAAGGGCGATCACGGGCCTTTGCCTCAAACTGTACCCCCGCTTAGTCGATGGCCTTTGCGGTCTCTAGGTGGGCGGGACAAGCGCAGTTTTTGCCGAGGCACACGCAATGGCTGAGAAGTCCAGGGCAACCGAGAAGCCGGCTGATCCGGCTCCGCCGCCGCCGGCCAAGAAACTCCCGATCAAGGCGCTGGCGATCGTCGCGGTGCTGATGGCCGTCGAGGCGGGCGCGGTGGTGTTCGCCATGGGGCTGCTGGGGCCGAGCGCCTCACACGCGGGAACCGAGACGCACGAGTTGGTCGAGGATAACTCTGAGGAAACCATCGAGATCGAGGTCGGGAGCGAGAAGTACCAGAATCTCTCGACGGGGCGGGTGTGGGTGTGGGACCTGTCAGTGTTCATGCAGGTCAAGAACAAGAACGCCGAGTCCGTGAAGGCGGTGCTGGAGCAGCGAAAGGCGGAGATCGGGGAGGGCATGGGGCAAATTGTCAGCCGCGCCCAGCACTCGCAACTCAAGGAGCCCGAGCGGCAGACCCTGATCCGTCAGATTAGGGGGTTCCTCGAGAGCATCCGCGGCATGACCGACGCGGAAGGCAAGCCGCTGGTCGAGCGGGTGATGATCCCCAAGTGCCGCGGCTTCCCGTCGGACTTCTAGGCACCGATCGGACAACCGAGCCCGGAGCGCAGCGACGGGTTGCGCCCCAAGCTTCTAAAAAAAAACCCAACGATGTGCGCCGGTTGGACATGTTCTTGGGTGGCGTTCGACGCAGGCGCAACCCGTAGCTTTGGGGGGCGCTCCCGGGCGCTGATGAATCGCAAACGGAAATCGGCAGAAGTTGCGCGGCTCCGCAGTGGGCGGTGCCATTCCTGCGCCAAATGTGTCGGTCGTCCGATTCAGCCGCCGATGCTCGCAACCCGCGGGACGATGGGCCGATGTGCCTGTGCGCGGGCGCGCGGCATGGGTCGCGCGCACGGTCAGGAGGACCAATGGACGCAACACGGCCGGACCCGACCCCCACTCCTCAGGCACGCGCCGATGGCGAGCAACTCCAGGCCGCAGAATCCGCGATCGCGGAGGCTCGCGTAAAGAACGGAGCCCCGCCGAGCGCACTGAACTTCCCGGATTTTTCGCACAAGGCCACGGCCGACAAGGCCGCGGGCATAGATCTGCTCGCGGATGTCAATCTGCATGTGAAGATCGAACTCGGGCGGACGCGGATGCTCGTCGAGGATGTCCTGCGCCTGAGCGAGGGATCGGTGGTGGAACTCGACAAACTCGCGGGCGACCCGGTGGATGTGTATGTAAACGACCGGCGCGTGGCCCGGGGCGAGGTGCTGGTGCTGAACGACAACTTCTGTGTCCGCATCAACGAGATTCTGGTTCCCATGGGCGGCGAGGCCGCCGCGTAGAGGAAGAACGTTTTGAGCGCAGCCGCGGCGGAGTCCGCGGGTTTGGCACGCCAAGGAAGGCAGCAAGTGCAGCGCAGCATCTCAACGGTACATTGGTGGGGGCGAGCATCGCGTATCCGCGTGTGGTTCTACTGCGCAGTGGCCGTGTTGGGTTGCTTTTCGCCCGGCGCGGCAGGGCAGGACACGCTGGTGCCCCCCCCTCGCGTTGTCGAGTCCGTCGGGCCATCCACGGGCGAAATGACGATCCCCACCGATCTTCGCCCGCGCCCCCTCGGCTCGGCGGCGGCGTCGAGAAGCGCACGCACCGTGGCGGATGCGTCCGGACCCGCCGGAGCAAAGTCTCTCGCCGGGGCTTCGCTGTTCCAGACGCTCGCCTCGCTGGGCGTAGTGCTTGGGATCATCCTGGCGATGGGGGCGGGCGCGAAGCGAGTGCTGCGAGGGGGGGGGCGCGGCGGGATCGCGGCGGCACTGGGAGTGATGGGCGCGGGCACCAGTCCCGCGGGCATACTCGAAGTCATCGGGCGATACCCGCTCTCACGGGGCACATCGCTGGTGCTCATCAAGATCGAGCGGCGGGTGCTGCTCCTTGCGCAGAGTTCGCAGGGCATGCGGCTTCGCGGCAGCGCGCCCGTGCCGACACTTCTTTGCGAGATCTCCGATCCGGAGGAGGTCGCATCCATCATCATCAAGGCCAACGAAGCGGACGGACGCTCCATCGGCGCAACCTTCCGGCAGGCGCTGAGCGGCTTTGAGCGTCAGCACGACGGGGTGATCGAGGAGCCACGCCCAAGTCTGCTCGGCAGGCTTGTCCGGCGCGGGTCGGGCGGGGACCGATCCGAGTTGCTCGATGGGCGTGTGACGGTCCGCGATGCCGACCCGCTCAGGCTGCGGGACTTTGAGCGGCAAAGGACGGATGTCGTCGGCTCGCTGCGATCGCGGGCGACTGCGCTCCGCGCGGGTGGTGTCGGCCTCGCGCAGGGAGGATCACGATGAGAGCCGTGCTGGCGGGCATCGTGGGTGTGCTTGTCCTCCTAGTCGGAGTCTCCCCGGCGCTTGCGCAGGAGGAGTACGGCCCCGCATCGAACGTCGGTCTGCCATCCGCTCGAGCGGAGTTGGACTCGATCAACCCTCTGGCCATGCTCGCGGGTGCGGGGGATGCACTGTCGCGACAATCGTCCGCGAGGCGCGGGGGCAGCGATCACGCCGGCGATGAGCGAACAGGGCTGTCCGCGTCCATCAGCATCCTTGTTGTGCTCACGGTCCTTGCCCTCGCGCCCTCGATCCTGTTGATGACGACTTGCTTTGTCCGCATCATCGTTGTTCTGGGCCTGCTCAAGCAGGCGATCGGCACGCAGTCGCTCCCGCCGCCGCAAGTGATCATCGGCCTGGCGATGTTCATGACCTTGCTGGTGATGGCCCCAACCTTTGAGCGCATCCACGCCGAGGCAATCGTGCCCTATTCCCGCAACGAGGTGCAGGGTTACGACGAACTGTGGGCCAGAGCGCGCCAGCCTATGCGGGACTTCATGTTCGCGCAGATCGACGCGACCGGGAACTGGTCGAGCGTCTACATGATTCTGAACTACCGGGGCGTGGACACGTCGCGCCCGGAAGAACTTACCACCGAGCAGGTGGACATGGTCTCGCTCGTGCCGGCGTTCATGCTCAGCGAACTCAAGGCCGCGTTCATGATCGGCTTCAAGGTGTACCTGCCGTTTCTCGTGATCGACATGGTGATCTCGGCGCTGCTCATCTCGATGGGCATGATGATGCTGCCGCCGGTGATCATCAGTCTGCCATTCAAGCTGCTGCTGTTCGTGCTGGTCGACGGCTGGCAACTGGTGGTGGGCTCTCTTCTGTCCTCGTTCCGTCAGCCGGATGTCGTGGCCGCGGCGGTGCAGTCGGTTCTCGGCGCTGTCACCTAGAGGTTTCCCCTTCCCGCGTGACTTCTTTCTTCAGCTTTCGGTCCCTCGATCCCTTGTCCCTCCGCCCTTCCCCCATGGACATTGATTCCCAACTTGTTGACACCGTGCGGGACGCGCTCATCGTCACGATGAAGATCTCCCTGCCCATTCTGCTCGCGGGCGTGGTGGTCGGGCTGGTCATCAGCATCATCCAGTCGGTCACCAGCATCCAGGAGCAGACGCTGACGTTCGTCCCCAAGATTCTGGCGATGCTCGTGGTCGCGGTGCTGCTGATCCCCTGGATCGTGCAGCGGCTGATGGAGTTCTCCGTTCACATGTTCACGCACTGGTAGGCCAGGCGTTCAACTCTCTGACCCGTAATGCCCCCTCAGATCGCACCCATCCTCGACCACTTTGGTCCGTTCCTGATGTGCCTCTTCAGGCTGTCGGGCGTGTTCGTGTTCGCGCCGGTACTGGGCAGCCCGGCGATCCCGATGCGGGTGCGGTCGCTCCTGTGCCTGGTGTTCGCCTTCGCGCTCTACCCGACAATCCCGCCCGAATCGCAGACGCCGATCGACCTGAATCTCGCGACGCTGGCGTGGGGGGTTGTATCGGAGACGCTGATCGGCGTGACGATCGGACTGCTGGCAGCGCTGCCCATGTACGCCGTGCAACTGGGCGGGCTGATCATCGGGCACCAGATCGGCGTGGGCCTTGCGAGCGTGTACAACCCCGCGCTCGACCTTGAGGGCGATGTCGTCGGCCAGTTCCTGCTGTATCTGGCTCTGGCGGTGTTCATCGGCGTGGGCGGGCTTGAGATCATGTTCCAGGCGCTGGCGGTCACGTTCGTACACATCCCGCTGGGCGGCCTGCACGCGCCGAACGCGCCGCTGGAACTGCTCGTCGGCCTGGTGGCATCCGGCACGGCGGTGGGCCTGCGCGTCGCCGCGCCGGTGCTGTGCATCGTGCTCGCCGAGACCATCGCCACCGGCTTCATCATGAAGACGATGCCGCAACTCAACATCATGACGATCGGCTTTGCCGTCAAGATCATCATTGCCATGATCGCGTTGATCGGCTCGGTGCAGGCCGTGGAAATGCTCGCACGTGAGGACATTCTCACGACTCTGCAAACGATTCTGGAATGGGCGGGCACGAGTCCGTCGCTGGGGGGGAACTGACGCCATGGCAGAGGACATGGGCAACAGAACGGAGCAGCCGACCGCGCGCAGGCGATCCGAGACGCGCGGCCGCGGCCAGGTCGCCAAGAGCCACGACCTGGGTTCGGCGATCGACACGGCGGGAGGATTCCTGCTCCTGCTCTTCCTCGGAGCGCCGCTCACAGGTTCGCTGGCCGGGATCACCCGCCATTTGCTCGACTCGCGCGTGTCCGGGCTGGGGCTGCACGAATCGGAAGTGGGGGACTACTTCGCGTGGGCAGGAGCGCAGGCGGCGCTGGCGATCGCCCCGTTCCTGGTTGTGCTCGTGCTGGTCTCCGCGCTGGCACAGTTTGTTCAAGTTGGCTGGCTGTTCACGTTCTACCCGCTGAAACCCAAGTTCGAGAAACTCAGCCCGATCGGCGGACTGAAGCGGCTCTTCAGCAAGCGCAGCCTGATCAAGACGGGCCTCAACATCGTCAAGTTGCTCGTCTGCGGGTTCGTGGCGGTGCAGGTCATCCGGGGGCACTTCCAGGCGGCTGTCGCGTTGCCGCTGCTGGAGGTGATGCCGGCGACCGCGCTGATCGTGAATATTCTCATCAACCTCGCGGTGTGGCTGCTCGTGCTGATGCTCATTCTCGGCATCCTGGATTTTGTGTATCAGCGCTGGCAGCAGACCCAGGATATTCGGATGACCAAGCAGGAGATCAAGGATGAGCATCGCTCGATGGAGGGCGACATGGAGACCAAGGGCCGACGCCTGCGCATGGCGCGACAGATGCTCATGCAGCGTGTGCGTCAATCGGTGCCGACGGCCGACGTGATCGTCACCAACCCGACGCACTATGCCGTCGCGCTCAAGTATGACAGCGTCAAGATGGGCGCGCCGCGTGTGGTGGCCAAGGGTGCCGACGAACTGGCCTTCCGCATCCGCGAGATCGCCTCCGCCCACGGCGTGCCCATCGTCGAGAAGCCGCCGCTGGCGCGGGCGCTCTACCACGATGTCCCCATCGGGCGCGAAGTGTCCCCGCAGTTTTATGAGGCGGTCGCCGAGGTGCTGGCATATGTGTACCGGCTCGCCAGCAAGGCGGCGTGAGTTCTTAGGAAAGCATGGGCAATCGCGTCATGGCCAAGGCACCCCTCATCCCCGCCCCCGACCGGCTGCGTGCGGCCGTCGAGCGCATCGCGCGCCATCGCGGCCTGATCGTGCCGCTCGGCTTCATCCTGCTGATGATGGTCATCCTCGTCCCGATGCCCTCGTGGCTAATGGACATCCTGATCTGCCTGAACATCTCGTTGTCCGTGATCGTGCTGCTTACAACGATCTATATGGAAGAGCCGCTGGAGTTCAGCGTGTTCCCCTCGCTCCTACTGGGCCTCACGCTCTTCCGGCTGGTGCTCAACGTCGCGACCACGCGGCTGATCCTGACCGCCGATGCCGCGACGCCCGAGCAGGCCATCGGTGTGGCCGGGCACGTCATCTCGGCCTTTGCCAACTTTGTCGCGGGCGATTCGCTGTTCGTGGGCATCGTGATCTTCCTGATCCTGCTGATCGTGCAGTTCGTGGTCATCACCAAGGGCGCGACGCGCATCTCCGAGGTCGCGGCGAGGTTCACCCTCGACGCCATGCCCGGCAAGCAAATGGCGATCGATGCCGACCTGTCTGCCGGAACGATCAACGAGAAGGAGGCTCGAACCCGGCGTGAGCGGATCTCACAGGAGGCGGACTTCTTCGGCGCTATGGACGGTGCCAGCAAGTTCGTCCGGGGCGATGCCATCGCGGCCGTCATTATCACGGTCGTGAACATCATCGGCGGGTTTGCGATCGGGATCATCGATCGCGGCTGGCCGCCGGGCCAGACCGCCCGGGTGTTCACGCTGCTCACGATCGGCGACGGCCTGGCCTCCCAGATTCCCTCTTTCGTCGTGGCAATCGCCGCGGCGTTGATCGTGACGCGGTCGGGCTCCAAGCAGCAACTCGGTGAGCAACTCGCCGGGCAGTTGATCTCCAAGCCCATCGGCCTGTGGCTCACGGCCGGGTTCCTGTGTTTGCTCGCGATCACGCCCTTGCCCAAGGCACCGCTCCTGGGGATAGCGGTCACGATCGGGACCATCGCGTGGTGGATGGGCCGGACGGCCCGGCAGGAGGCCGCGAAGGCGATCGAGTCCAAGGCCGCGGGCGCCAGAGCGCCAGTCGAGGGTCCGCCCCCCGAGTCGCTGCTGAAGGTCGATGCCCTCGAGTTGGAAGTCGGGTACGGCCTCGTTGGCCTTGTAGACGCGGGGCAGGGGGGTGACCTGCTTGAACGGATTGCCGCGGTCCGGCGGCAACTCGCCGCGGAACTGGGATTCATCCTGCCGCCCGTGCGCATCCGCGACAACATGCAACTTCCGGCGCACGAGTACCGCGTCAAGATTAAGGGCGCGACGATTGCGCGGGGGCAAATCGTCCCGGGCAGGCTGCTGGCAATGGATTCGGGGATCGCTTCGGGTCCGATCCAGGGCGAGCGGACGCGCGAGCCGGCCTTCGGCCTCGACGCTTGGTGGATCGAGCCGGGTCTCAAGACACGCGCGGAGACCATGAACTACACGGTGGTCGACCCAACCAGTGTCCTGGCGACCCACCTGACCGAGGTGGTCCGGCATCACGCGGCGGAACTGCTTACCCGGGAGGAGGTTACGAACCTGCTCGCCGGGCTGAAGGAGAAGGCTCCCAAACTGGTTGAGGAGGTCGTGCCCGCGGTGGTCAAGCCCGGAGATCTCCAGCGTGTCTTGCAGAACCTTCTTCGGGAGCGGGTTGCGATACGCGACCTTGAGTCGGTGCTGGAGACCTTGTCTGAGTGGGGGACCAAGACCAAGGACCTTGATGTGCTGACGGAATACGCGCGCAACGCCCTCCGCCGGAGCATCTGCCAGCAGTATGCGGTTCCACACGAGGCCGGTATGGAGCATGGCGGGGGGGGAGGCGGTTCGGGTGACACGAGCGGGAGCGGTCGGATGATCGGTGGTCGGATTGTGTGCGTGACGCTCGACCCCGACCTGCAGGAACTCATCAACGCCTATGTGGACCGTTCCACCGGTACGACCAGTTTTAACATGCCCGCCCGGGTTTCTGGTCAGGTCTCCGAAGCGATCCTGAAAGCGACCAGCCAGTTGCAGGCCCAGGGACACCAGCCGGTCATTCTCGCGTCGCCGCAGGTCCGTGCGGTGGTCCGTCAACTCATCGAGCCGCACCTCCCGAATGCTGCGGTTCTGGGGTACAACGAGATCGTGTCTGGCGTCGAGATCGAGTCGCTGGCGATGGTCGCCGTGCCACCTGGGGCCAATGCGGCTCTGGGTCACGCCGTGGCCGTCGCGGCGTGAAGTAGAACACTTTTCCCCCTCTTGTCCACGAAGCGCGTCCCGCTTGACGATTGAGTGTGAAGTCGGCACAATCTCGTCCGATCGATCCCGGTGTGCAGGATGCGCACCAGTCTACAGCCATGGATGGCGCTATGAACGTCCGGACATTTCGCGCACCCTCCATGCCCGAGGCCTTGGCTTTGGTCAAGCGTTACCTGGGATGCGACGCGGTCATTCTGCACACACGATCGGCGCGTGTCGGGGGCATCCTCGGATGGCGCACGCGAGCGGTGGTCGAAATCACCGCATCGGATCATGCGAGCGTGCGTGTACGCCCCGCACCGCAGCCGGATCTGCCGTCGCCCCGCACATCCACACAGCCGGGACCGCTGAAGTCCGTGGCCGCTGCCGCGTATCAGCGTCAGAGCAGGATGGAAGCCATTCCGGAACCGGTTGTTGCCGGCGTCTCGCAAGCCCCAGAGGCCAAGGTCGATCGCGAGGCCGTGCTGGTGCCGGTTCGGGCGCGCAGCGTCGCAGCCCGACCCTCGGGCCCATCGCTCGCTTCCACCACGACCAGCGATGGCGGGAGGAGCGAGAGCGGGCGAGGTTCGCTCTATCGCGAGTTGGCCGACATCAAACTGCTGGTGAATCAGGTGCTTCAGGCCGCGCCCGCAGGCTCGCTCGCGCCAACGGCGGGCAACATGCCCGAGGCTCTCTTCAAGCACTACCTGCAACTGCTGGAATCACAGGTCTCGCGGGAGATCGCCGACACCGTGCTGGGATTGGTGCGAGAGGAACTCTCCGCCGCCGAACTGCTTGATCCACAGATCGTCCGGGCAACGGTCCTTCGCCACCTGGGGGCGATGATTCCGGTTGCCGAGGGAATCGTGATCCCTTGTAGAGGGCCGGATGGCCGACCGCACACTGTGGCGCTGGTCGGGCCGACGGGTGTCGGTAAGACCACGACCGTCGCCAAACTCGCCGCGTCCTACAAGTTGCGGCAGGGTCGGTCGGTTGGGCTGATCACCTCCGACACCTACCGCATCGCCGCCGTAGAACAACTCAGAACCTACGCCAGCATCATTGGGCTCCCCTTGAAGGTGGTGCTGACGCCTACTGAGATGGCTGCGGCGGTCGAGTCGTTCCGGTCGTTCGACGTGGTGTTGATCGACACCGCCGGAAGGAGCCAGAACGCCGCCGATCGTCTTGCGGAACTCGAACAGTTCCTCAGCGCGGCGAAGCCGCACGAGACGCACCTGGTGATGTCCACGGCGTCCAGCGAGGACGTGCTGGTGCGAGCGGCGGAATCGTTCGCGTGCGTGCGGCCGAACCGCATCCTGCTGACAAAACTGGATGAGGCCGTCAACTTCGGCGTCGTAGCGAACGTACTCCGCCGTCTGGCAGGTGCCGGGCTGGTCGCACCGGGCGTCGGGCTGCCGCTGTCGTTCGTGACGACGGGCCAGGAAGTGCCTGACCACATCGAGCATGGGCGTTCGGATCGGCTTGCGAGGATGATCCTTGACAACTGTCTGACTCCAGATGACGGCAGCTCGCGAACAGGGCTCCTGAGCGGGGCGGGTGCCGCGTGACCGTCGCCGCCGCCACAACCACCCTGCAGGATCTTGATGCAGAGATCGGGGCAAGTGTGCCGCGGGTTGGTGTTGACCCGACCCCCGAGTTCGACGACCAGGCGGCGCGGCTCAGGCGGCTCGTCGAGCAAACAGCGAGTTTGCCGCTCGCGCAGGTTGTTCGCGCGGGACTAGTTCCACAAGTACCTGCAAGAACTCGACTTGCGAAGGTCATCGCGGTCGCTTCCGGCAAGGGCGGAGTGGGAAAGACGAACTTTTCCGTCAACCTGGCGGTGGTGCTGGCGCGACAAAGCCTCCGTGTGATCCTTGTCGATGCGGACCTTGGGACCGCCAACGCGGATGTTCTGTGCGGGCTCATGCCGGGCGCAAGGCTGAACCATCTGGTGACACCGCTTCCAATCCACGACGGGGCGCGGCGGGAGGCATCGGACATCCTCATGGATGCCCCGGGCGGTTTTCGGCTCCTTCCGGGGTCTGCGGGTGTGGCGCGGATGGCGGACCTCTCCGCAGGTGAGCAGCGCCGCCTGCTCGAAGTGATCGGAGAACTGGAGCGCGATGCGGATGTTCTGATCGTCGACACCGCGGCCGGCATCGGGCGGAGCGTGACTTCGCTGGTCGAGGCCGCGGACATGGGCATCGTGATCACCACGCCCGAGCCAACGGCCATCGCCGACGCCTATGCGCTGATCAAGTGTCTTGTGCTGTCGGAGTACGGGCACTGGAACGCGGAGCAGGCCTCGCGCCTGCGGCTGGTCATCAATCAGGCGGAATCTTCGGAAGAAGCCGTGGCCGTTCACGCCCGGCTGAACGCCGTGTGCGAACGGTTCCTGGGTGTGCGCACGGAATCGGTTGGCGGGATCGCGCAAGACTTACGGGTTGCGCAATCTGTGCGGGCAAGGCGTCCGTTCGTGCTCAACGCCCCGGAGTGCGCTGCGGCACGCCATATGGAGGCGGTCGGGCACCGGATCATCCAGCAGTTGGGGCTGCAGTGCGAAACGGTGCCCGCGCAACCAGCCCGGGGGTTCCGTTCCGCTCTGGCGCGCATTCTGCGTGGTGGATGAAATAGGGAGAGTGTGAGCCTGAAGTGAAGTCGGGCTCAATCCGTGCCGATGGTGGGGGTGCAGCATCAAGTCCGTGCGCTGTCGTTGTCGCCGCTTCCGCCTCTCCGGCCGAGGCGGCCAAGTCCGGGAGATTTCCATTGTCGGGCGGGACTCTCACCAAAGTCATCGCGGCGTGCTGCGGGCTGGCTGCGTTTGCGATCGCCGTGACCGCGGGGCTGGCCGCGGACAACCCGGTTGAGGTTGTGCTGGTTCGAGCGCTGGCGAGCATGGTCCTGTGCCAGTTGCTCGGAGTGGCGCTCGGAACGGTTGTGGAACGGGTGGTGGGGGAGTCGATCGAATCGCATAAGCGCCTCCGGACGGCCCCTCAAAGCCCCGGTGCGGCGTTCCGTATTCCCTCAACAGGGGCGTCGGCTTCGTGAGTTTTTCCACATGTCTATCCACAGTCACGGATGGCTTGCATGGCGATGGGTTTCTGTATACTGCGACTCGCTTCGGCCACGGATGGGCCGGGGCTCGCACGGATGAGTTCGCCGCTTCAGTTGTTGCAGCGGTGATCAAGGCGGAGTGGTCAAGGAGCTGACCATGGCAAGGATGAGATCATCGGGTCTTCGTTCGTCCTCACGGTACGCCGTCGAGCACGCGGAGCCCTCCCACAAACCCACACCCTACGACTCCTGGCCGTCCAAGGCGGTCTGGGAGGAGTACCAGAGCACGCGCTCTGTTGACATCCGGAACTACCTGATGGAGAAGTACCTCCATCTGGTCCGCTACAACGCGGAACGGATCTACGCCCGCCTGCCCGATGAAGTGGATATCCAGGATCTCATGTCCGTGGGGCTCTTCGGCCTCAAGGACGCGATCGACGCGTTCGACCTGGAGCGCGGGGTGAAGTTCGAGACCTACTGCGCACCGCGCATCCGCGGGGCGATCCTCGACGAACTCCGCTCGATGGACTGGGTGCCCCGGCTGGTGCGCCACCGCACATCCAAGGTCGAGCAGGCCCGCCAGCAGTTTGCCAAGGCCAACGGGCGCGACCCCACCGACGATGAACTGGCCAAGCGGCTCAACATCGACGGCGAGGAGTTCGACAAACTCAAACGCGACTCGGTCGCGGTCGGCACGTTCTCGCTGACCCGCAAGTGCTTCCAGTCCGATGGCAACAAGGATGTGCGAGAGATCGACGTCATCAAGGACGAGTCGCAGCGCAATCCGTTCTCCGAGATCCAGCGCAAGGACGTGAAGGACCTGATCACCAAGGGACTTTCGCGGGCGGAGCGCCTCATCGTGGTCCTCTATTATTATGAGGAAATGACGATGAAGGAGATCGGCTCGACGCTGGACCTCTCCGAGTCTCGCGTCTCGCAGATGCACTCCTCGATCCTGGCAAGGCTCAAGGCGCAGATGCAGCACAAGGCCCGCGAACTCGAGCCGGTTGAGTAGACTCCAAGGTTGTATTGATAGTTTTCGACGGGCCGTGGCACTCTCCGCGGCCCGTTTTCATTGGCAAGCCGTACCCTTCTCCCACTTGGCCGAATGCACCACCGCCGCCGTCGCTATCGGATCGAACCTGGGAGACCGGGGCGGTCATGTGGTCGCCGCCCTGGTGGCCCTGGCCTCGCTCCCCCGGACGGACCTGATCGCGCGGTCGCGCGTGGTGGAAACCGAGGCGCTCGTCCTGCCCGGTCAGCCTCGGGGCGGGGCGTACCTCAATGCCGCGGCGATCGTGCGGACCAGATTGAGCGCGCGGGAGTTGCTCGGACAGTTCCAGGCGATAGAGCGGGGGCGCGGACGCGATCGTGCATCCGAGCCGGGCCGATGGTTGCCCCGGACGCTCGACCTCGACCTGTTGCTGTACGGCGATGGGGTGATCAACGAGCCGGGGTTGATCGTGCCGCACCCGCGCATGCACGAACGCCGGTTCGTGCTCGGGCCGCTGGCGGAAGTGGCGGCTGACTGGCGCATTCCCGGCCTGAACCGCACCGCGGCGGATCTGCTCGCGGACCTCGGAGGACAAGCGTAACGTTTCGACGTGCGTAGAGCGAAGCACTTTCGTGCATGGCGGGCGCTGGTTGCGGTGGTGGCCGTCGCCCAGGCGGCGGTTGCTTTCAGCGCGAGTCAGGTCCCGGCCGATGATCCGGTGGTGGAGCCCTCGGTCCTTGAGAAGGTCCGCGCCGCGTACCTTGCCGCCCCCACCACCGAGCGGCTGAGGGTGACGATCCAGAGCGGCAACAGGCCGCCGCGAAGGAGTTTGCTGCTTGCGCGGCTGGAGCCTTCGCCCGATGGCGGGAGTCTTGCACGGGCGGTGATCCGCGCCGGGCGGCTGTTGATCCAGGCCACACCGGGCACGGTCCGGGCCATTCTCGACAGGCCCGAGAGCGGCTTGTTCGAGGCGACCTCTCGCGCGACGGATGTGCGCGGGACATTGAACGATCTTCTTCCGCCGCTGCCGCTCGCTGCGCTCGATCTGGCTTCGGAGGCTGTGGGGTTGACTGGCACGCTGACCCCGTACGCTCGCGGCGTTACGTTCGACAATGCTGAGCGACGGCAGAAATCGGGCGCGGCGGTGTTAGAGGGCGCCTGCAATGGCGGGTCGGGGAGCGTGAAACTGAGCGTCGATGCCGGGAGCGGGCGCATCCGGCGTGTCGAGATTGTCCTCGAAGCCACCGCGGCTCCAGCAGCCCGAACGACGATCACCATCGAGCACGCCGCGAGCAGCGCGGACCTTGCGGGCGTGGACTTTGAATCGAGTTCTCGCGTGCGTGTGCTGTCCCTCGCGGGCCTTGCGGCGGGGGAGCCGGACATTGCCAACGGAACGCGCTTCCGCGTGACCGAGGGCACGAGCGCAGCGCACGCCCTCGATAATGCGGTCGGGAGCAAGGCGGGAGTGGTCGGCGGACGGCCCGCGCTGGTTCTTCTCGGGCGTCCACCGACAGCGGGCGGTGCATCGGTTGATCTGCAAACGGCCGCGGGGTTGCTCGCGGCGGTGTGCGCGGAGTTCGCGGGCTTCCGCGATGGCCTCGGCGCTGAGGGGGATGCAGGCTTTGCGATGCTGTGGCAGACGGTTGATGCCGCCGAGGATGCGGTGATGGACCGGGCAATCGGGGCGCGGGCGGAAGGCATCGCGCTCGCCGGACTCGATGGTGTCGAGGGGGAACTTGCCAGGATCGCTCCCGGAGCCGGCGCGGCCTTTGTGCTGGTCGCCGCGGACCTGACCATTCTGAGCGTCCATCCGGTGGAACAACTCTCGCCCGACCCCGAACAACGAGCGGCGGAACTGGTGATGGCCCTACTCGAAGCGGCGGGGCGCGTTGATGCGCCGCCCTCTGTTCCCCAGCCCGAGCCGACCCAAGGACCCTGAACATGCCGGATGCTCCCGACCCCTCCACCTCCCCCTCTGGCCCCGGCACTGGAGCCAAAGACGCTGATTCGGGTGCGCCGATGCCGGTTCCGATGGCGCGCGTGGTCGTTTCCGAGCCACTGCCCATAGGCCTCGCCGATGAGGACTGCCCGCGCTGCCACGCCCCGCTCGCGCACGAGGCCGTGATGTGCGTGAAGTGCGGGTACGACCTCAAGGCCAACATCATCCGCGAGCCGGAAGTCGGCATTGTCGCGCCGGTCGCTCCGGTCAAGGAGGCCGTGTTCGTCACGCCCGGCCGCGGGAGCCCGCAGGTGCTGGCGACGTGCGGTGTGTTCCTGACGGTGGGCGCGATGGTGGCGGCCGGGCTGGCCGCGCGCCAGTACGGTGCGTGGGTGGTGATCGGGTCGGTCGCGCTGGTGCTGTACTCGATCGCGCTGCACACGGGCACGGGCGTGGTGGCGGTGATCGGCGCGGCGAGGCTCTCGGAGGAGCGGTTTACAAGGCTGGAACTCGCCGCAGCGAGGATGTTCGTGGCGGTGGCGCTGTTCTATTCGGTGGCCTCCCTCAATCTGCCGCTGGGGGTGGTGTTCCTGTCGCAACTGGTGAAGTGGACGCTGGCGATGGGGGTGTACTTCGGCGCGGTGTGGTTCTTCTTCAAGAAGGACCGGTTCGGGGCGGCGCTCATCGCGCTGGCGCACTTTGCGATGTTCATGCTTTTGCAGTTGGGCGCGGGACTGGCGGGGTGGGTCGCGGCGGGGCAGAGCGCGGCGGTGACGCAGGGGCCGTGAGTGCGCTGGGGCATTTGCGGGCTCCTCTGCCTCGATTTGCTCGGCATCTCCCTCGTCGGGGACGGGGGAGAGGGCCGATCGTGTTGGAACTACCCTCCGTGGGCAGTTGAACTGAAAGGCTCGCGATGATGAAGAGAGCGCATCTGGCACATCGGGTCGTCGCGGTGGTTGCGGTTGTGATGGGGTGGGTGGCTGGACTGGCCGCCGCGGGAGCGGAACAGCCGCGGGGGGAGGGGGTGGCGGAGAAGTTCGCGCGCCTGCCGATCCGGGCCGATGGCCCCAAGAGCCTCGACCCGGCCAAGGGCTCGACGGTGTACGACAACCAGGTGATCTGCCAGTTCTACGAGACGCTGCTGCAGAACAAGTACCTGGTGCGGCCTGCCTCGATCACCGGGTATGAGGACGTCTCCGAGCCGCTGCTGCTGGCTGAGATGCCCAAGGTGACCGACAGCCCGAACGGGCGGCAGGTGTGGCGGTTCAAGTTGCGCGACGATGCGGTGTTCCACGACGACGCCTGCTTCCCGGGGGGGAAGGGAAGGAAGGTTGTGAGTGAGGACGTGTTCTACTCGTGGCGGCGGCTGGCGGACCCGGCGTACGAGTACGAGAACTACTGGCTGTTGCAGGACACGATCGTTGGGCTGGATGAGTACAAGGAAGCGCAGGCCGCGCTGGTGAAGGCGGGGGGGGGTGGCAAGGCGTTTGATTATGCCGCGCCGGTCGAGGGCTTCACGAAGATCAGCGACAGCGAGTTCGAGGTCGTGCTGACGAAGCCGGTGGTGCGGTTCGGCTGGGTGCTCTCGATGTTCCAGACGAGCATCGTGGCGCGCGAGGCGGTCGAAAAGTATGGCGACACGCTCGGCAAGCACCCGGTGGGGACGGGGCCGTTCGTGCTGAAGGATGAGGCGGACTGGAAGCCTGGGCAGAACCTGGTGATGCACCGCAACCCGAAGTACCGCGAGGCGTTCTATCCGTCGGAGGCGACGCCCAAGGAGAAGGAGCAGGGGCTGCTCGGTGCGGCGGGCAAGCGGCTGCCGTTCCTGGATCGCGTCGAGTTGGTGTTCTACACGCCCGACCCGGTGATGTGGCAGGACTTCCAGGACCGGAAGATCGCGTACACGCAGGTGCCCGCAGAGTACTTCGAGCAGGCGTTCGTCAAGCGGACGCAGAAACTCAACAAGGAGTATTCGGACAAGGGTGTGCAGGCGGAGGCGGTGCCGCTGCTGGACTTCATTTTCCGCGGCTTCAACATGGAGGACCCGCTGCTGGGCGGGTATGACGAGAAGCGGACGAAGTTGCGACAGGCGCTGTGTCTGGCGGTCGATCTCGAGGAGCAGAACGACACGTTCTACAACGGGATCAACACCGTGTATGACGGGCCTATACCGCCGCCGCTGGACGGGTACCCGAAGGGGGGCAAGGCTCCCGTATCGTTCCGCGGGCAGAACCTGCGGAAGGCGCGGCAGTTGCTGGCCGAGGCGGGGTACCCGGAGGGCAAGGGGTTGCCGGAAATTGATTACTACACGTCCAAGGGCGGCAACCAGGCGGAGCAGACGCAGTTTGAGATCCGCCAGTTTGAGCAGATCGGCGTGAAGTTGAACCCGAAGATGGTGGACTTCTCGGAGTTGATCGAGGCGATCAATGACAAGAAGGCGCAGATGTTCGGCTTCGCGTGGGGCACGGACTACCCGGACCCCGAGAACAACCTGGCGCTGTTCTACTCGAAGAACAAGGCCCCCGGTGCGAATCACTACAACTACGATCGGCCCGAGTTTGACGCGATGTACGAGCAGATCATCGTGATGAAGCCCGGCGCGGAGCGGACCAAGATCATCGAGAAGATGCGGGACATGGTGATCGCCGATGCGCCGTTCATCGGGTCGATGGCGCGGACGCGGTTTTATCTTGCGCAGCCGTGGCTGAAGAACTTCAAGCCGAGCGAGGATTTTTACAACTGGTTCAAGTATCTGGATGTCGCGGAGGCGAAGTGAGTGGTGAGTGGTGAGTGGTGAGTAGGGCGGTTTGACCACGGAGAGTCGCACCCATGTGGTCGTATCTGGCGCGACGCCTGCTTTACTCGATCCCCGTGTATTTGGGGATCATCCTGATCATGATGGGTGCGCTGCGCATCCGAGATCCGGTGTCGGCGTACCTCGGCAAGAACGCGACGGCGGAGACGGCGGCGCTGAAGAAGGCGTCGATGGGGCTTGATCGTCCGTTTTTGCCGATCGCGGTCGAGAGCAAGGATGACCCGTTCGGCGTCGAGCCGCTGGCCCAAGTTGGGCGGGTGGGCCTGTACGCGCCGATGAAGACCCAGTACTTCGAGTTCCTGTCGCGCATCGTGCGTCTGGACTTCGGCTCGGCCGAGAAGCCGTACCGATCGTGGCAGTTTGAGTCCGAGGATGTCGGCGCGAAACTCGCGGACGCGGTGTGGCCGACGCTGAAAATCACCATCCCCACGCTGGTGCTGACGGCGGGCATCGCCATCCTCGTCGGCCTGCTCAGCGCGGCGATGCGCGGCTCGGCGATCGACCGCACGCTCATGGTGCTGGTGGTGCTGGGGATGAGCATCAGCGTGGTGGTGTTCATCGTGCTCGGGCAGGTGTTCGGTTCGTCGTGGCTCAACGGCAAACTGGGCTTTGAGTTGTTCGCGAGCAACGGTTACGAGCCGGGGATCGGCAACTGGGTGAGGTACTGCGCCCTGCCGGTCATCATCGGCGTGGTGGTGGGAATGGGGTACGACGCTCGCTTCTATCGCGCAGTGATGGTGGAGGAGACGGGGCGCGACTACATCACCACCGCGATCGCCAAGGGCGCGCCGAGGTCCAAGGTCATATTCGCGCACATGCTCAAGAACGCGATGATCCCCGTCATCACCCGCGTGATGATTACGATCCCGTTCCTGATCACCGGCTCGATCGTGATGGAGTACCAGTTCCGCATCCCGGGGATGGGCAAACTGCTCATCGATGCGATCATCAACAAAGACTTCCCGCTCATCCAGACGTTCACGGCGGTGCTCGCCGGCCTGTTCATTCTCACCAACATCCTGACGGATGTGCTCTACGCGCTGGTCGATCCGCGGGTGAGGCTGGCATGAGGGGCATCGTTCGCCGCTTCCAGGCCCGTCGCGGGGTGGGGAAGTTCCTGCGCAACCGGCTCGCGGTTGGCGCGCTGGGCATCATCGTGCTGTATGTGCTCGGGGGCGCGTGGGTCGCGCTGGGGGATGTGCTGCCCGGGCGCGCGGGGGTGACGTACGCGGAGGTCGAGCAGCCGGTGTGGCCGGCAGCGGTGCCGGGGCTGGGGATTCCCGCGACCAATGAGCGTCGCGTCGAGGCGATGCGGATCATCACACGCGAGGTGAAGCGCGCGGTCAACAACGGTGAGGGGCTGTCGGACATCCGCTACGGCCAGTTACGGCTGCTTCCACGCGCGGCGGAGAGCGAGCCGGAAGTCGAGCGGCTCAGCGGGCTTGTCGAGGAGGCCGAGGAACTCTACGACCAACTGGCGGAGTTTGAGGACCTGAACAATCCGACCGGTCCCAAGACCGAGGGCAGCGCACCCGGCGAGGCCGCGATCGATGTGCCCGCGACGATCGCCGAACTTGAGAGGGCCGTCCATCAAATGTTTGCGCCGCTCAGCGCGTGGCAGAGCGTCAAGCAGTCGATGCTGCTCTCGTTGGGCACGGATCGTCAGGGGCGCAGCACCGCGCTGCGTGCCGTGTTCTCCATCAAGGTCGCGCTGCAGGTCGGCATCGTCGTCTCGATCATCTCGGTGCTCGTGGGAACGCTGCTGGGCGCGGCCGCGGCGTACTTTGGCGGCTGGGTCGATCACGCGGTTGTGTGGCTCTACTCGACGCTGTCGAGCATGCCGGAGTTGATCCTGCTGGCGGTGCTGGTGTACGCGTTCAGCGGGAGCGTGTTTGATCGGGTGGCGAACCCGTGGCTGGCGCTGGTCCCGGTGTACGCGGCGATGTGCATGGAGTTCTGGATCGGGCCTTGCCGGGTGATCCGCGGCGAGACGATGAAACTCAAGGAACTGGAGTATGTTCAGGCCGCGACGGCGATCGGGTTTGGCAGGTTCTACATCCTGCTGAGGCATGTGATCCCGAACACGGTTCACCTGATGTTCATCAACTTCTCGCTTCTGTTCATCGCGGCGATCAAGTTCGAGGTAGTGCTGTCGTTCCTGGGGCTGGGCGTGAAGGTGGGTCCGTCATGGGGGCGGATGATCCAGGAGTCCACGCAGGAGGTCATCAACGGGAACTTCTGGCAGATCGGCGCGGCGACCGCGTTTATGTTTGTGCTGGTGCTGGCGTTCAATATTGTGAGCGATGCGCTCCAGGATGCGTTTGATCCGAAGCACGTCGGCTAGCGCCGGAAAGCAGCAAATGTCGGCTAGCGCCAGAAACCAGCAAATGTTCAAAGCGGCAAAGCATCAAACTAGAGTGACCGCGGGCATGCCCTGCGGCTTCTTGGCTCGGATTTGCTGCTCTGCTGCTTTGCTGCTTTCCTGTTCTTCGAGGAAAGGGGCCTGGCCCCGGTGACAACCGCCCCTCCCATCCTCTCCGTCCGCCACCTGACGACGCGTTTCCGCACGGATCGCGGCATCGTGACTGCCGTGGACGACGTTTCGTTTGACCTGTACGCCGGCGAGACGCTCGGCATAGTCGGCGAGTCCGGGTGCGGCAAGACCGTGACGAGCAAGTCGATCATGCGGCTGCTTCCGGAACGGACCACGATCATCGACTCGGGCTCGCAGATCATGTTCGAGGGCATCAACCTCGCGACCGCCGATGAGCGGGCGATGCGGAAGGTCCGAGGCGACCGGATCGCCATGATTTTCCAGGAGCCGATGACCTCGCTGAACCCGGTGTTCACGATCGGGTGGCAGCTCGATGAGGCGCTGAAGTATCACACTGACCTCGGGCGCGGGGGCAGGCGGGCGCGCGCCATCGAGATGCTCAAACTTGTCGAGATGCCCAACGCCGAGCGGCGCATTGACGAGTACCCGCATCAACTGTCCGGCGGGATGCGCCAGCGCGTGATGATCGCCATGGCCCTGTGCTGCGAGCCGGACATTCTCATTGCCGATGAGCCGACGACCGCGCTCGATGTCACCATCCAGGCGCAGATTCTGTCACTCATGGAGAGTTTGCGGAAGCGACTGGGCACGGCGATCATCCTCATCACCCACAACCTCGGCGTGGTGGCGCAGGTCTGCGACCGCGTCGCGGTCATGTACGCCGGGCGCGTGATCGAAGTGGCCGGGGTGCATCGCCTCTTCCACAGCCCGCAGCACCCATACACGCGCGCCCTGCTGGACTCGATCCCCAGGGCAGGGCGCAAGGTGTACGGTCGCCGCCTACCGACGATCGAGGGCATCGTGCCCGGTCTCTTCGAGTTGCCCACAGGCTGCAGGTTCAGCGATCGATGCTCCCGGAGCCAGCCGTTGTGCCGCGAGAATGAGCCGCGGCTGCTGCCGGTCGAGGGCGAGGGAGAAGCGCACCTGGTCCGGTGCCACTTCCCGCTTGGCGGACCCGCACCGGGGCCTGTTGCGCTGACGACCAGCGTGGGAGCGCGCCCATGATTCCTGCGGTTGAAACAGCGTCGCCGCCCGCGACGGTTTCCGACCCGGCGCACGCGGATTCACCGGCGGGCAGGCCGCTCCTGTCGGTCCGTGGCCTTGTCAAGCACTTCCCCGTTCGCGGCGGCGTGCTCAACCGCGTCGTCGGGAAGGTCCACGCCGTCAACGGCGTGTCCTTCGACGTGGGCCGCGGCGAGATCGTCGGCGTCGTAGGCGAGTCGGGGTGCGGGAAATCGACGCTGGGCAGGGCCATCGTTCGGTTGCACGAGCCGACGAGCGGATCGGTCGCGTTCGATGGCACGGACATCACGAGACTGAAGCACGCGGACCTGATGCCCTTCCGGCGCCGGATGCAGATCATCTTCCAGGACCCGTACTCGTCGCTGAACCCGCGTCTGACGGTTCGCAGGCTGCTCCGGGAAGCGATCGAGTTCCACGATGTTGTGCCGCGAGCGAGGGTCGAGGGCTACATCGATGAGTTGATCGCCAAGGTCGGCATGCGCGCGGAGGCAAAGGACAAGTTCCCGCACGAGTTCTCCGGCGGTCAGCGCCAGAGGCTGGGCATCGCTCGCGCCCTGGCCCTCAAGCCCGAGTTCCTGGTGGCGGATGAGCCCGTCTCCGCGCTAGACGTCTCGATCCAGGCGCAGGTGCTGAACCTGATGATGGACCTGAAACGCGAGTTCGGGTTGACGATCCTGTTTATCAGCCACGACCTGAAGGTCATTGAGCACTTCTGCGATCGCGTGCTGGTGATGTACCTCGGGCACATTGTCGAGTCGCTCCCTTGCGATGACCTGCACGCGCAGGCCAGGCACCCGTACACCCGCGCACTGCTGGGCGCAAATCCCATCGACGATCCCGACCAGCGCGGCAGCCGCCCGCTGGTGGTGCTGCGGGGCGATGTTCCCAGCCCGTTTGACCCGCCCGCGGGCTGCGCGTTCGCCGGGCGCTGCCCGCTGGTGATGGACCGCTGCCGCGTACAGCGGCCGGTGCTGGAACCTCGCGGCGGCCGGCAGGACGTGGCGTGCTGGGCGGTGGGGCCATAGGGCCAATGGGACGCATAGGGCGCATGGGACCCATGGTCACTGTTGAGGTATCAGTCTGTCTCACGGGCTTGGCAACCAGATCACCTGCCCGTTCTCCGCATCACGCTCCCCCTGCACGCATTCGACGATGACGCGTGCTACAGCCTCGGGAGCCAGGGTTCTTGACCTGTGGATTGCGCTCTCGGAAAAGTTGGCGCGGAGCATGGGCGTCTCGACGGCCCCCGGCGCAACCGCGAACGCGCGCACGCCGATGGCGCCACCCTCGCGAGCGCACGAATGTGCCATGAGGTTCGTGGCGGCCTTGGCCGCGGCGTAGGCGAAGAACCCTGCGAACGGGTCCTTGGTTGCCATGGAGGACACGTTGACGATTGTTGCGCGGGGCGAGGTGCCGGTAGCGCCGGCCGCTCGGGCCTGCTCCATGAACACGCCCCAGGCAGCATGAATCAGGTAGGCGGGTGCGAGCGTATTGACCGCGAAACACTCCTGGAGCAGGGCGGGCGTTGTATTGTGGATCGTCGCGAGCGGCGCGCTGCCGGCATTGTTGATGAGCGCATCGAGCCGCCCGAAGCGGACGATTGTCTGCTGGACGGAAGTGCTGACCTGCTCAGGATTGGCGACATCGCAGGGGAGGAGGAGGGGGCGTGCCGAGTCCCCCAGTAGCGCTGCGGTTTCCTCGAGCGGGTCGCGTCGCCTTCCGATGAGCGCGATACTGAAACCCGCCGCGGAAAGGGCGATTGCCGTGGCGCGCCCGATGCCCGAACCCGCGCCGGTGATGAGTGCCACGCGATTGGGCATGCCTTGCGTCACCTCCTGGCGGTCGAGTTCCTGCTTGCGAGAGCCGCGAAGACCGACACGGAGTGCCGGCCCACCCGAGCCGCCCGACACGTTAGACTGCTCCCATGTCGCTCTTGCTGGGCATCGACATCGGGACTTCCGCGGCCAAGGGCATAGTCCTCGATTCGGACAGGGGCCGGATCGTGGCCGAGGCCTCGGTCGAGTATCCACTCAGCCGGCCCTTACAGGGTTGGAGCGAGCAGGACCCGGAAGATTGGTGGCTGGCTGCCACCAGGATTTCGCGCGAACTCGCCGCACATGTCGGCACCGGCGGGAGCGGAATCGCGGCGGTCGGCCTCTCCGGTCAGATGCACGGTTCGGTGTTTCTTGACGGGACTGCGGCGGCATCGGGTGGTCGCGCCAACGCCATCCGTCCGGCGATCCTCTGGAACGATCAGCGCACCGCCGCGCAGTGCGAGCAGATTGAGCGGCTGGCCGGCGGACGCCAGCGCCTGGTGGAACTGGTGGGCAACGCGGCGCTGACCGGCTTCACGCTGCCCAAAGTGCTGTGGCTGCGCGAGCACGAGCCGGAGAGGTTCAAGCGCGCGCACATGGTGGTGCTGCCCAAGGACTTTGTTCGATTCCGGCTCACGGGCATACTCGCGACCGATGTCAGTGACGGGGCCGGCCTGCTCGCGCTGGATGTCGATGCCCGGACACGATGGTCCGGGGAGTTGCTCGCGGCGGTGGGGCTCGACGCGGGTTTGTTGCCGCCGATCCTGGAGTCGTGCGCGGTCGCAGGACAAATATCGGAGTGGGCGGCGCAGCAGACCGGCCTGGCGGTCGGGACGCCGGTCGTCGCCGGGGCCGGGGACAACCAGGCGGGTGCCGTCGGAGCGGGTGTCGTTCGGTCCGGCTTGGTGCTGGCGGCTTTGGGGACAAGCGGCGTGGTGTATGCGCATCTTGATCAGCCGCGGCGAGATTTACCCAAGGGCAGGCTGCACACCATGTGTGCCGCCGATGGCACCTCCTCCTGCCCGGGCGGCTGGTCGCTCACCGGGTGCATGTTGTCGGCCGGCGGATCGTTGCGATGGGCGCGGTCCGTGCTCGCGCCTGCCAGTTCCTATGACGAGTTGTGCGCTGAGGCGGCGACGGTTCGACCCGGCTGCGAAGGGCTTGTCTTCCTGCCGTACCTGTCGGGGGAGCGGTGCCCGCATCCCGATCCGCGCGCGCGGGGAGGGTGGATTGGGCTGACCGCGCGCCACACTCGGGCGCACATGGTGCGGGCGGTGCTGGAGGGCGTGGCGTTCGGCATGACGGAGATGCTCGACCTGATGCGAGGTGCCGGGGTCAGCGTCACGACAGCGCGGCTCGGCGGGGGCGGTTCGAGGTCGTCTCTCTGGCGACAGATACTGGCCGACAGTTGTGGTGTTCCGTGCCAGGTCGTCGGCGGTGGTGGCGACGAGGGGCCGGCGCTTGGCGCGGCCATCATGGCCGCGGTCGGCTCTGGCGTGTTTGCGTCTGTCGCCGAAGGCTGCGACGCGGTCATTCCTGTAGTGGCGGAGATCGAACCAAATGGTGAAACGGGCGCGGTGTACGCGCACGTTCGCGCTACCTACGGCAAACTCTATCACGACCTGCGCGAGCGATTCGTTGAGATGGACACGAGGTAGCATCTGTTTCGCCATGGAAACCCGTCGCTCGCGCTCCGGGCTTTGATTTTTTAGATCGGATCACCAATGCCCCTTCAAGACTTCCGCTCCCAATCGATCCGCCGCGATGCCGCAGCGCAGGCCCGGCACCATCACTCCTTTTCGCTGAAACTGAAGTTTTCGGCGGGAATCTGGTTCTTCAGCCCGGCAAACAGTCGGTTCCACGACAAGTACTCGCCTGATCTCACCATTGAGCAACGCCTGGATATCGCTTCCAAACTTGCGAAGGACGGCCTGAGCGCGCTGGAAGCGCACTACCCCAACGAGATCAACGAGCAGAACGCGGGCATGTGGCAGACGTTCAGCAGGCAGACGGGCATCCGCATCTTGACCGTGATCCCGCTGCTGTTCTGGGACAGGCAGTTTGAGTTCGGGTCACTCTCCAATCCGCTCGCCGGGCCGCGAAGGGCCGCGATTGAGCGGACCATCGGAGCGTTGAGACTCAACAAGCAACTCGATACCGACTTCGCCGTGGTCTGGCCGGGGATCGACGGGTACGAAAACGGCTTTGGGCTGGACTTCGCGGGTGCGCGCCGCCGCTTCGCCGAAGGGCTGGCCGAGGCGATGGACGCCGTCCCCGGCGTGCGCATCGCGTTCGAACCCAAGCCCTACGAGCCTCGTGGACACATCCTCTACGGCACAACTCCGGAGGGCATCCTGCTGGGGCGCGACACGGAGGCGATGCTGCGGGCACCGGAGAATCGCACGCTGCTGGGCGAAGGACATGCGCTGGTGTGCCTGAACCCCGAGGTCGGCCACGCGCTCATGGGCCTGGAGGATGGCGCGTACGCGTACAGTTGGCCGCTCTCGGAGGGCCGCCTCGCGCACACGCACTGGAACAGCCAGCCCTTGGGCAACTATGACCAGGACCTGGGTGTTGGCGTCATCTCCCCCGAGGTCGCCGAGGGCATCCTGTACACGCTCAAGATGCACGGATACACCGGGTACTTCGGCATCGACATCAACCCGGAGCGCATCCCTGTGGATGTGGCGCTCCGCAACTCCTTTGATGCGCTGCGCGCTGCCAACGACCGGATCGACTCGCTCGACCACGAGTCCATCCTCGCCTGCCACAACGAGCCCGATCGCGCCCGCGGCTGGCTGGACGCGTATCTCACGCGGGCCCGTGCAAGCCGGCCGGAGCGTCTTGGGCCATTGCCGAGGCTTGTATAAGGCGGGCGTGGCTAGGGTCTTGCGCGCGTGGACGGTCTTGCTGGCGGGCTCTTCCGCCGCTCATCGGTTCGTGGTCCGGCTATATTCCGCCCATGACTCAGAGAGAGCCCGGCCCGCCCCCGAGCAGCACAGCCAACCCGCCCGTCGAGGTCAAGCCCCTCCCCGCGCGGGATGCCGCAGCGGTGCGGCATGTGCCCTTCGAGTCGCCCGTCCGCGACGTGATGGACGGGGCGCAGCGCCTCGAGATCAAAATCCACGACCATGGCTTCGTGGCGCTCGTCGATGCGATGCCGCGACTTGTGCCCGAGGGCCAGACCGCCGATGCCGCGATTGTTCAGGCCGCGAGGGTGTCGTACGGCCAGGGGACAAAGAAGATCAGCGAGGACCGCGGCCTGATCCGCTACCTGCTCCGGCACCGGCACACGACGCCGTTTGAGATGGTCGAGTTCAAGTTCCACATCGCGATGCCGATCTTCATCGCGCGCCAGTGGATTCGTCATCGGACGGCCAACGTAAACGAGTATTCCGCGCGCTACTCCGTCGTGCCCGACCGCTTCTACCGGCCCTCATCCGAGAGCGTCCGCAAGCAGTCCAAGGCCAATCGGCAGGGCGGAGCGGAACTGTTCGGGCCGGAGGAGGCACAGACCGCCGCGGAGTTTCTGAGGTATCTCGACGACGCGGAGGCTCTTTACGCGCGCTACGAGCGGTTGCTCGAGTCGGGTGTGTCGCGCGAACTGGCACGCATCGGCCTGCCGGTGTCTGCGTACACGCAGTGGTACTGGAAGTGCGATCTGCACAACACGCTCCGGTTCCTGTCGCTGCGGATGGACCCGCACGCTCAGGAAGAGATCCGCGTCTACGCCGATGCGATGTATGCGCTGCTCGCGCCCATCGTCCCGCTGACGATGGAGGCGTTCCGCGACTATGAACTTGAGGGTGTCCACCTCACGCGCCTGGAGATGGAGGCGTTGCGCGGGGAGCGTCGCGGCGGCTCGGGCGAACTTGCCAGCGACAACAAACGCGAGCAGGACGAATGGCGAGAGAAGCGGGAAAAGTTCGGCTTCTAAGTTCGAAGCTGGGAGGCCCCGCAACCGCCCTGACCCGTGAACAGGGGATAGAAGACTAGGCTCCACGGCCTCCTGAGAGGTGCGTTGAGGCGGGCAGCGAGGGAATTCGCTCGTCTGGTGGCGCGCGGGCGTCCATCTGCGCACTGTTTGGCAATGCCGCCCGTGTCTCGTGGGAGTGCCGCGGGAGGGACGGCGGGAACGCCTTACGAACGAGAGGATCGAACATGTCCGACAAGCAGAATCTGAATCAGGGGAACGCCAGGAACATCTCTGGCGGTGCGAGCACCGCACCATCAACGGGCGCGCAGGCACCCAAGCTTGGAGCCAAGCCCGAAGCCAAGAGCGGAAAAATCGACGTCAGCGCGATCGCGGCCGGGGCTGGCGGCAACCCCATCGGGACGCAGCCGCCCGTCAAGGCTCCGTTCTCTGTCACACCGGGCAGCACCACACCGGGGAACACGCAAAAGGCGCTCCACCCCGCGACGCTGGGCAAGGTCGCCGGCGGCTTCACGGCCAACGAGCAGAAGGTCGAGACCAAGGCCACGCCGTTGTCCGCCAAGGTTTCGGCCGACGCCCTCAAGCCCACGAAGTGAGCGAGCGGCAATCGGTCTTGATCTGAAGTTCTTTGCCCACGCCCCGCCGCACACGGGGCGTGGTGCATTTTTGCACGCCACGGCCTTTCGTGCAAGTCCCTCACCCTTGCAATCCCCTGCTCATGCGGCCGACAGCATCTCATCCGATTGCCGGGTACCCTCATCCTCCCCACCCGCCGGGCACCTGCCCGCGCAAACCCTGGAGGCCAACTTTGACCACTTTGACGCTGAAGAATTTGTTGTCCCCGCTCGGCTTTGTCGTCGCGGCCGTGCTGGTTGCCGCACCCACGGCCTCCGCCGCGCCCGCGTTTGCTGACACCTCGCCCAACGCGGCGATGCTGCGGTACCCGGACGTCTCGGCCGAGCACATTGCCTTTGTGTATGCCAATGACGTGTGGCTTGTGCCGCGCGCGGGCGGCGCGGCAGCGCCTCTGGCCAGCCCTCCCGGGGTCGAGCAGCATCCGCGCTTCAGTGCAGATGGAAAGACTATTGCGTTCGTGGGCAACTACGAGGGCAACCGCGATATCTACACGCTGCCCCTCAGCGGCGGCGTGCCCACGCGGGTGACGTATCACCCGGCCGCGGAGTCGATCGCGGACTGGACGCCGGATGGGCGGTTGCTGTTCATCTCGAACGGTCTGGCGGGCCTGGAGCGGCAGTCGCAACTGTTCACGACCAGCGCGGAGGGCGGGATGCCGGAGAAACTCCCGGTCCCGTACGGCGGCTATGGCGCGATCTCGGGGGATGGGCAGTGGCTTGCGTACACGCTGCATTCGACGGACACGCGCACATGGAAGCGGTATCGCGGCGGCATGGCGACGGATGTCTGGCTGTTCAATCTCAAGGACAAGTCGAGCAAGCGCCTCACCGACTGGGAGGGCACGGACACGCTGCCGATGTGGACACCGGGCGACTCGTCGGTGGTGTACTACCTCTCCGATGCGGGGCCGGAGCACCGACTTAATGTCTGGTCGTTCGATGTCGCGACCGCGACGCGGAAGCAGGTGACGACGTTCCCCGATGATGATGTGCGCTGGCCCTCGATGGGGCCGGGTGCCTCTGGCGGGGCAGCGAGCGCGACCAATGGCGCGATCATCTTCCAACTCGGCGCGAAACTGATGTTGCTGGAACTTGCTTCCGGGCAGGCGAACGAGGTGAAGGTCACGATCCCCGGCGATCGGCCGCGCGTAAAGCCGCGGCTGGTGAACACCGCGGGACTTGCATCTTCGGGCTCGATCTCGCCCACGGGCAAGCGGGTCGTGCTTGAAGCGCGAGGGGATATCTGGTCGCTGGCCTCCAAGGAAGGCATCTCTCGCAACATGACCCGCACGGTGGGTGAGGCCGAGCGCGACCCGGCGTGGTCGCCCGACGGGCGGTGGGTTGCGTACTTCTCGGATGCGGGGGGGGAATACGACCTCTATGTGCGCCCCGCGGACAGCCGCCCGGCACCAGACGACAAGGACAAGGAAAAGAATAAGGACAAGGCGAAGGACGATGGCAAGAAGGACGCGGCGCTGCCTCCGCCCTTGCCGCGGGAATGGTCCGATGCCGAGCCGCGCAAGTTGAGCGACCTCGGTCCGGGGTTCAGATACTCTCCCACGTGGTCACCCGACTCCAAGCACATCGCGTTCTGCGATCAGAACGGGCGGATGTTCATCACGGAGATGGAAGGGGGGGAGACCAAGGAGTTCGACAAGGACCCCTGGATGAACCAGTCGGCTTTCTCGTGGTCGCACGACTCGGCATGGATCACCTACAGCCGCGCGGACTCGGACAACCAGAACGGCTGCATCTGGGTCTACAACATCAAGACCGGCGAGAAGACGCAGGCGACAGCGAGCATGTTCGACGCGGGCAACCCGGCGTTCGATCGCAAGGGCGACTGGCTGTTCTTCTCATCGCGGCGCTCGATCACGTCGCCGACCTACTCGGACCTCGACGCCACATTCGTGTACGACGACAGCGCGGTGCTGCTGATGGCCCCGCTGCGCAAGGACGTCAAGAGCCCCTGGCTCTCCAAGAGCGATGAGGAGGTCCTGAAGAAGGACGAGCCCAAGAAGGACGACTCGAAGAAGGAAGAGAAGAAAGATGATGGCGACAAGCCCGATGCGCCCGATGACGGTGTCTCGGGAACATGGGAGGCGGACGCCTCGGGCGGGGAACTGCCGCCGGGCGGGCTGGTGTTCACGCTGAAGTTCAAGTTGAGCGCCGACGGCAAGTTGACCGGAACGGTGTCTTCTGTCATGGGCGAGGGAGAGGGCTCCGGAACGTACGACAGGGGGTCGGGTGCCCTCGAGTTCACGGCGAATGTCGGAGGCGGCAATGTCACGCTGAGCGGGACGGTGAAAGGCGAGGAGGCCTCGGGCACTTGGACGGTGAACGACGATTCCGGCAAGTGGACCGCCAGGCGGACCGCTCGCCCGGAACCGGAGGAGAAGGCCGACAAGGACGATGAGCCCGGCGATGACAAGAAGCCGGATGAAAAGGCTGCGGATGACAAGACGGGCGACGGCAAGAAGCCCGATGAAAAGAAGGATGACAAGAAGGACGAAAAGAAGGAACTGAAGATCGAGTTTGAGGGCCTGGAGGCGCGGGCGATCCAACTCCCCGTGCCGCCCGGCTCGTTCAGCCGGATGGTGGTCGCCGATAGCGAGAAACTGGTGTACGGGCGCACCGGTACGCGTGGCAACGGCGAGGCGGGCATCAAGGTCTACAACTACAAGGACGATGAGAAAGAAGAGAAAGCCGTGACGGCGTTCGGCTCGTTTGATCTCTCGGCCGACGGCAAGAAACTGCTGGTGATGCGTGGCTCCTCGGCGACGGTGGTGGACGCCGCAGCGGGCGGCGGGAAGGCCCAGCCGGTCTCGACGGGCGCGATGACGGTGACGATCGACCCCCGCGCGGAATGGAAGCAGATATTCAACGACGCGTGGAGGCTGCAACGGGACTTTTTCTATGAGTCCACGCTGCACGGGGTGGACTGGGAGCGGATGCGCAAGCACTACGGCGCGATGATTGAGGAGTGCGCCTCGCGCGAGGATGTCGCGTGGGTACTGGGCGAGATGATCTCGGAACTCAACATCGGGCACGCGTACATCCAGGGCGTGGGCGACGGCGAAAGCCAGCCAACACAGAACGTGGGCATGCTCGGTTGCGACTTTGAACTGGACCGGTCCGGCGCGGAGCCGGCGTACAAGATTGTTCGGATCATACGCGGCGGGCCGTGGGACTCCGATGCCGTCGGCCCGCTGTCGGAGCCGGGCATCGATGTCAAGGAGGGGGACTATCTGCTGGAGGTCAACGGCCAGCCGATGGATACCGCGAAGGACCCGTGGGCCGCGTTCATCGGACTCGCGGGACGGGCGACGTATCTGACTGTTTCGGACAAGCCGACGCTCGACTCGTCAGCGCGGCTGGTGATTGTCAAGCCCGATGACGGCGAGGCCGGACTGCGCTTCCGCAACTGGATCGAGTCCAAGCGGAAGTACGTCGAGGAGCGGAGCGGGGGCAAGGTCGGGTATGTGTATGTGCCCAACACGGGCGTGAACGGCCAGTCGGAACTGTTCCGGCAGTTCTTCGGGCAGCGCCACAAGCAGGCGCTGATCATCGATGAGCGTTGGAACGGCGGGGGACAGTTGCCCCACAGGTTCATCGAGTTGCTCAACCGTCCACCCATGAACTACTGGGCTCGGCGGGACGGCAACGACTGGCCCTCGCCCGACCCCTCGCACCAGGGCCCCAAGTGCATGCTCGTCAACGGGCTGGCTGGCTCGGGGGGCGACATGTTCCCGTGGCTGTTCCGAGAGCACAAGCTCGGCAAGATCATCGGCACGCGGACGTGGGGCGGGCTTGTGGGCATCTCCGGCAACCCGCGGTTCATCGATGGTGGAGGCATGAGCGTCCCGACTTTCGGCTTCTATAAACTCGACGGGCACTGGGGTGTTGAGGGCCACGGTGTGGACCCGGACATCGAGGTGATCGATGACCCCGCGCTGATGTGGAACGGCGGCGACCCGCAACTGGACGCGGGCATCGACCAGATGCTCGGGGAGATCCCGACCAAGGCGTTCAAACCGCCCACGCGGCCCGCGGGGCCGAACCGGGCGAAGATGGGCATCCCTCCAGCGGACAGGTAGAGGTGAGCCGGATCGAGTCTTTCGGAGGCCCCTGCCCGCGCGGGGGCCTTTTTCGTGTCGTTTCGGCTACATTGCACGGGTGACGCCGGTGTCCCCCCACCCTGACCATGCAGCGCGGCTTCGGCTCGCACTTTCGCTCGGCGAGGACGCCCGCGCGATCGCGCTGCGGCACTTTGATCCCGCGGGGGTCGCCTCTGACGACAAGGCGGACGGCTCGCCCGTGACGATCGCAGACCGGACCATTGAGGAGACGCTGCGTGCCCGGATCGGCCGCGAGTTTTCTGATGATGGGATCATCGGCGAGGAGTTCGGCACGACCGCCTCGCGCTCCGGCTACACCTGGGTCATTGACCCGATCGACGGCACGCGCGCGTACGCCCGGGGCATCCCGATCTTCTCAACGCTCATCGCGGTGCTGGAGAGGGAGCGTCCGGTGGTGGGATATGCCTCAATGCCGGTGTGGAATGAGTGCGTGTACGCGCTCCGAGCCGGCGGCGCGACCTGGATGCCTTCCCGTCAGCCGGCTCGCCCGGCGCGGGTCTCGTCGCAGACCATCCTCGCGCAAGCGCTCGTCGAAACGATCCAGCCCCACGGCTATTTCGAGGCCGGCGAGTGGCCCGCCTTTGAGCGGCTGGCCCGCGCGGTATGGCGCACCCGCGGCTGGAACGACGCTTATGGCTACATTTTGTGTGCAACGGGGCGGGTGGATGCCGCGGTGGACTTGGGCATCAAACTCTGGGACGTCGCGCCGTTCGCGGTCATCATGGAGGAAGCGGGGGGGGTGCTCAGCGATTGGTCAGGGAGCGGAGTCGGCGTGCCGACAGAACGCGTGCTGATGAGCAACCGGCACCTGCACAGCGGATTGTGCGAGGTTCTTTGCGTGAGAGGGGCAACGCGGCCTCAAGAGTAATCTTCCTGTTCCGACTTCCCACATCCGACTTTCCGATATCCTCCTCCCCATGCTCACACTTGACTACGCCAACTGCCTTGCCGATCGCGTCGGGACGCACGGTCTGGATCCCGATCTTCTGCACCCCTCCGGCAGCGCGGCCAAAGCCATTGGCGCGGCTACGCGCAAACTCAACGCCAGCCGCGGCATGAACTGGGAACGCTGGCGCGACCTGCACCGCGACCCGATGCGCGCTGAGCACACCCGCGAAGTGAAGCGGCTTGTCGAGCGGTTCAAGAGTACGGGCGGAGGGGGGGGGTGCGAGAATCTCGTGGTGTTCGGCATCGGCGGATCGGCGCTGGGGAACATCGCGCTCCAGGCCGCGCTGAACCCGCCCACGCACAACCTGCTGCCGGCGGACAAGCGGCACGGCCCCCGGCTGTTCGTCATCGACAATGTGGACCCCGCCAACTTCGGGGCGGTCATCGACTGCTGCCTCGCCACCGACCCGAAACTCGAACACACCGTCTTCAACGTCGTCTCCAAGAGCGGCGAGACCGCGGAGACCGCAGCGCAGTTCATGGTCGTCCGCGACCTCTTGCGCAAGCACGGGCGCAAGGGCCCGGAGCACATCGTCGCCGTCACCGACCCTGCCAAGGGCACGATGCGGAAGATCTGCGATGCGGAGGGCTACGCGACGTTGCCCGTGCCGGACGGCGTGGGCGGGCGTTTCAGCGTGCTGTCGCCGGTCGGCTTGTTCTCCGCGGCGATGTGCGGGATCGATATCGACGCCCTGCTCGAGGGCGCGGCGAGCATGGAAGGGCCGACCTGTCGCGAGCAACTTGATCAGAACCCCGCGGCGATGCTGGCGTTCCTGCTGGTCGAACTCGGGACGAGCAAGGGGAAGACCAACCATGTGATGATGCCGTACGCCAATGCGCTGTATCTCATGGCGGACTGGTACCGGCAACTGTGGGCCGAATCGCTTGGAAAGAAGACGGATCTGGCCGGTGGCACGGTGTACGCGGGCTTCACGCCCGTGAAGGCGCTGGGCACGACGGACCAGCACTCGCAGGTGCAGTTGTATCGGGAAGGCCCCAACGACAAGGTCGTGATGTTCCTGGAGGTCGCGGATTTCGGTCCGCACCAGGGGCTGACGATCCCGAAGGGTCTAGGGGTTGAGGCGCTGGGGTACCTTGAGGGCCGGACGATGGCGGAGTTGCTCACCGCCGAGAAGCGGGCGACGGAGTATGCGCTGCTGGAGTCGCAGCGTCCCAACCTGACCATCAGGTTCCCGAAGATCGACGCGTTCCACATTGGCCAGTTCATCTACCTGTGGGAGATGGTGACGGCGTACGCCGGGGTCCTGCTCAACATCGACGCCTACGACCAGCCCGCTGTGGAACTGGGCAAGCAGGCGACTTTCGGCCTGATGGGTCGGGCGGGCTTCGAGAAGCACCTGAAGGCGGTCAACGCCGCGCTCGCGCCGCATGGCCGCGTGATCGGCTGATCGCGGCCCCACCTATTCTCAGCCATGCCTATCTACGAGTACATCTGCGAGCAGGACGATACCCGGATCGAACTCCTCCGCCCGATGTCCGAGGCCGATGCCCCGGTCGAAGACCCCCAGTCCAAGGGTCGCACGTTCAAGCGTGCGATGTCCGCACCCAATGCCAAGACCGCGGGTGGCGCTGGCAAGGGCGTCTCTCTTGGGGGCGGTGCGGGTGGGAGTGGGGGTTGCTGCCCCTGCGGGAAGACCTCGGGCGGATGCGGTGGACGGGCGTAGGGCCTTTGGGACGGATGCCCTTGGGACACGCGATCCCCGGCGAAATCTCTTCTAACCGGAATCACACGCCGCGGAGCGGCGTGGTACGCAAGATTGGCCCTGCCCTGACTTGGCACGCTGATTGATTCTCCGTCCGGTCTGACGGAGGGCCCAGCAGCCATGTGTTTCACCGATTCACCGGCATTTTCAGAGCAAGCCACTAAGATTCCATCGGCGATCCTTGAGCGGGTTCCGCGCGACCAGGCCCTCGGTCTGCGCCTGATTGCGCTGGCACGCGCAGCCGCCGCGCTCCACATGGCGCAGGTTTCGCGCGGGCTGGCCGAAAAGGTGGGGGCGGGCAAGACGGAAGGGGGAGATCAATGAACTACGGCTACGCCATCGGCGCTTCGGGAGTCCTTGCGGCGATGCACCGCCAGGATGTCGCCGCGAACAACCTTGCCAACGTCACCACCGTCGGGTTCAAGATGGATGTCGGGGCGACCGTATCGCGCGAGGCAGCGCGGGTCGAGGACGGACTGTACAACCTGCCGTCAAACAAACTCCTGGAGCACCTGGGGGCGGGCGTGCTGCTGGCCCCGACGCGCACCATCTTCAAGCAGGGGATGGTCGAGGCATCGTCGAACCCGCTCGATGTCGCGATCCGCGGCGACGGTTTCCTGACGGTCGGCAGCACAGACGGGGACAGCGCGCAGACGGTCCGCTACACGCGCGACGGGCGGTTCACACTCGACCCCGGCGGTCGAATGGTGAGCGCGAGCGACGGCAGTCCTGTGCTTGATTCGCAGCACAACCCGATCCACCTCGACCCGGGTCAGAAGATCGAGATCGACGGGAGCGGAGCGGTTCGGCAGGGCGGGAGAGAGGTCGCGAGTCTGGGCTTCGTGGACTTTGCGGATCGGAGCGTGCTGAGGAAGGTCGGCGAGAGCCGCTTTGAGATCAACCCGGGGGGCGAGGCAGCGCCGCGCGCGGCCACGGGGACGATCGTGCAGAGCGCGGTCGAGGGCTCGGCGGTCGATCCGATCAACGCGATGATGGCGGTGCAGAACGCGGCGAGCGCGGTCAGCGCGAGCCTCCGCCTGATGTCGATGCACGATGAACTCACGGGGCGCGCGATCGCGCAACTGGGGCGCGTGGCCTGATTGGCCGGTTTGCAGGTGTGATTCCTCCCATTTCGCAATAGGAACAACGCCCGATGGCCCTCATCTCCCTCCAATCCGCGGCGTCCGGGCTCTCGGCGCTCAACACCGCGCTGGACGTTATCGCCAACAACCTGGCGAACGTGAACACGGCGGGCTTCAAGTCCAGCCGCGCCAACTTCCAGGACCTGCTGTATATCGAGCGGTCCCAGCCGGGGCTGCGCAACGCCAACGACGATCAGCGGCCGACCGGCTTGCAGGTCGGCCTGGGCGTGAAGGTCTCGGGTACGCAGCACGACTTCACCGCGGGCAACCCGATCAAGGGCAACAAACTCGATATCTACATCCAGGGCAACGGGTTCCTGCGCGTGCAGGTGCAGGATGCGCTCAGTCCGAACGGGACGGCCTATACGCGGGCCGGTCAACTCGCGCTCAACTCCGATGGCGAACTGGTGCTCGCGACCGATCAGGGTCGGCGGCTCGCGGACACTATTACGATCGATGGTGATGTCGAGGACGTGCAGATCGATGCCGGCGGCAACATCCTGATCAAGCGGCCGGGCGTTGCGCAACTGGAAGATGGCGGCCGGCTCACGTTGGCGAACTTCGTCAACCCCTGGGGACTGTCATCGGTCGGCGAGAACTTGTTCGTGGACACCGAGGCGAGTGGCCCGCCGATCGAGGGCGAACCCGGCACGGACTCGTTCGGCACCATTTTGCAGGGATACTACGAGAGTTCCAACGTCGATCCGACCAACGAACTCATCAACATGATCCGGGTGCAGCGGGCCTTTGAGATGAACTCGAACACCATCCGCGCGGCGGACGAGGTTCTGCGCTCGGTGGCCCAACTCCGCAGGTGATCCCTCATGAACTGCACGCCCCCGTTCCGGGATGTTCTGGTGTTCCTTGCCGCGCTGGCGCTCGCGGGGTTGGCGGCGCGATCCGCCGGTGCGCAGACGACCATCAGCCTGAATCTTTCCGCCCGGTTCGAGTCGGCGGATGCCAGGGTCACGCTCGCGGATATCGCGAGGGTCGGCGGGAGCGATGCCGAGCGCTGGCGCGGCATGGTCGTTCTCGAACGGGTCGATGCCCAGGGCGCGGTGAGCCTGCCGGAGGTTCGCACCAAACTCGCCAGCGCAGGCGCGAACTTCGGAACGCTGGTGCTGCGGGGCTCTTCCTGCCGGATCGAACTTGCCTCCGCATCGCCGCCACCGGCTGCACCCCGGCCCGAGCGGACCCGCAATGGCCCGGACTACCGCGTGATCGACCTGTCCGCGCCGCCCACCCTCCGCACCGCCATCGCGCGCCGGCTCGCGGCCATGCACGGTGTCGCGAACGAATCAATCCAGATCGCGTTTGATGCCAAGGACGCCTTGGTCCTCGACACGCCTCATTCCGCGCAGCAGGTTGTGCAGGTACACCCGGCCGCCTCGGTTGTTTCTTCGCGGGTTCCGCTGCGCATCAGCGTGTTCGCGGGGGACCAGGCCGTTGCGGACCACCGCCTGACCGCGGACATTCTCGTGCTGCGCGAGGTGCTGGTCGCCGCGAAGACGATCGAACGGCGTGAGGAGATCGCGGATGCGGATGTGCGGACGGAGGCCCGCTGGGTCTCGCCGGGAAGTGTCTCGCCGCCCCGCGCGGCCATCGTCGGCTCGTGCGCCCGCGCGAAGATCAAGGACGGTGCGACCCTGAGCGGGGCCGAGGTCGAGACGCCGATCGTCATCAAGCGGGGCGATGCGGTGTATGTCCAGTGCCTCTCGGGCTCGATCGTGGTGCAGGCCCGCGCCCGCGCCCTCGGACCCGGACGAGAGGGCGAGACGATCGCGTTCCAGATGGAGGGCGCTGAAGAGTCGTTCACAGCGCGGGTCGCCGGGGCGGGGCGGGCGGTCATGCTCGCGGGTCCGACATTCGATGCCGCCCCGGTTGAGAGGCTGTCAAAGGTCCCGGGTTCGGCGATGCGGGCTGGCCGCTGAGGTCCATTGGTTTAGACGATTTCGCCTGGAGATACCCATGCCCACGACGATTGTCCGCGCCCTTGCTCTCAGCGCGTTGAGCGTTCTGCTCTGCTCTGGGGCGGGCGCTCAGAGTTTGTTTGAGCGTCGCCCCACCCCCCCCCAAACGCCGCCCTTGACTTCTCCGACCAATCC
>Ga0163152_10000978_pt1 | contig 46510 bp, 37 predicted proteins | sample OliLakLV19MP8IB2_FD_148635 | JGI IMG/M metagenome (GOLD analysis project Ga0163152, IMG submission 148635) | Freshwater microbial mat bacterial communities from Lake Vanda, McMurdo Dry Valleys, Antarctica - Oligotrophic Lake LV.19.MP8.IB-2 | ecosystem: Environmental > Aquatic > Freshwater >...
GGCGTAAACACGTGTAAAGGACACACATGGGCACCCCGCTCGGGGGAGATGGCGAGCTGTAACAGCGCTCGCCTCTCCCCTGGGTTTGGGGAATAGTTAAAAAACGTGATCAGCGATCTGATTTTAGGGTCTTGCTGGCGACATGCATGCCAGCTCCAACCCCATCATCGCTCTGCTCGATCACTACCTATATACCTTTTTTCTTCTATCGATTGAATCTATGTAGATTTCCGGATCAAGTCCGAAAATGACAAAGGGACGTTTGGGAATAACGAAACGATTCAGTTGAGGGCAGAAAAACATTGAATTTTAGCAGTTTTTATGCTATACTATAGGTTCACTTATGAAACGAAGAAAATATAAAGAAGATGCATTATATAGGGTAGCGATGGTATCGCTTTACCCCAAACGTGGCGAGCTCTACAGCAAGGGCACAACGGGTGTCGCCTCGTATGCCAAAAACACAGTGACTAAAATGAAAGGTCATGTACTCGTGCTCGCTGACTACGATCGAAACAGGTCATCCTACACCGAACAAAACACTCATGTAATACGCTGTTTTAAAACAAACACGATGAAAATGTGGACGGATTTGTATGAAACCATTCGCCTCTACCCCAATTTAAAAGATGTCATTATCCAATTTGACACCTCTATGTATGGAAATATTTTGGTGTCTGGAATGATTGTTTTTTTCTTGGCATTTTTGAAACGGGCAGGCATACGAACATACGTCGTAAACCATCACGTAGTATCTGACGTACGAAAACTTTCTGGCCACATTGGCCTTGGACATGGCATATATGCCAACATACAAGCTATTGTCTACAACACTCTATTTCATGTGTTTTACCGCATGCTCGGCTTTGCAGCTCACAAAATAGTGGTGCTTGAAGAGTCTTTAAACATTCGTATGAAAAAATACACAAACCCTAACAATATCGTGACCATTCCGCACGCCGTGGACACTGAGCTTTCCCCTATTACGAAAAAATTGTCTCGGAAAAAATTGCACCTGAGTGAATCTGACTACGTCATTTTATTTTTTGGATTTGTGAACTGGTTTAAGGGAGCTGACTTTTTGGTGTCGGCATTTTCACATGTGAAAAAATTGGGAGGCCGACGCGTAAAGGTAATAATCGCTGGTGGAGAAAGTGCAACACTCAAAGACAAAGAATATTATAAAAAATATTTTAAGAGTGTTGTGAAAAAAATTGACCATACAAAACACATAAAAATAACCGGATATGTGCCGCAAAAAAAGATAGCAAGCTACTTTTCGGCCTGCGACCTTGTGATTTTTCCCTATCGTGAGTGTATGTGTGCGTCTGGTGTTTTGTCGCTGGCTTTTTCATATAAAAGGCCATTTATTGTGTCGAGTGCATTTGGCGAGATGTTTGAAACCGATGGAATAGCTGATGCGGCAAAAAAAGCGAAACTTAAAATCTCAGATATAACGTTTGCATTGCAAAAAAAAGACTTGCTTAAAAAAGCAGAAAAAGTATTGCAAAACGGAGCAAAAAAGAAAATGAGAGCGATGGCGCAAACACTGCGTGAGAACCGATCTTTTGAGGAAAATGTCAAAATTTATGAACAGATGATCGAGCGCGAGAAAATAGTCGATCAGATTGAGGGATAACATATTTATGAAAAAAGCATATATATTATTTGCGGCGATAACACTTCTTTTGTTTGTGGTGGTATTGCGACACACACCCCAACAAGCAGGAGACATCGTTGAATATTTTGGTACAACACAGTCTCTTTTGTCACATGGTGGCGTGAATTTGACGGCTCCTGACAGGCTCACGCTTGAAAATGTGTTGCACCCGGCATATTTTGATGATCCGCAATACTATGTCGTGGGTCGAGGTGAGAGTCGATATCCGGTGCATTTTGTATTGTATTCGGTGCTGGCTGTGCCTATTTATGTGGTATTGCAGATAATGGGAGCCAACCTCCTTCTTACCCTTCCCCTTTTGAACTGGTTAATATTAACGTTTACTGCGCTTGCTATGTTGCGCCTGATGCAAAAATCGCCAAAACTCGAGGCTAATCACGCCGGGGGTGTGCAGGCACGAAGTTTGTCTTTTTTTCTAGGTTTTGCCTTTTTGACACTCTTGTATTTGTCACCTATGTTGTCGTTTTTAGTGTGGCCGGGACCTGACATGCTGTATATGTGTTTGCTACTTCTTGCCATATTTAGCTTTTTTGAAGAAAAATTTTTGTGGGCGGCACTACTTTCTGCTATTGCTTCATGGCATAGTCAACCACTTATGTTTTTGGCGTTGTTTTTTATTGGGTATTATGGGTACGTCACACTACAAAACCGTGGCAAACATGTAACATATTCACCTCTTGAAAATGCCCCCAAAATACAAAATACGATATACAAAATACTACCCGTGTTATTTTTGACTTTATTAATTGCGATCCCCTACATTTATAATCTCTACGCATTTGGAGTGCTTACCCCATGGACTCAGTTTGAAAATGGGTGGACTAGAGCTTTTGGATTTGGGTTTCACAATGCAAGTTTGAAAAAACTGTTTGAACAATTTTTTGATTTGAATATGGGACTATTTTGGTACACGCCTGTGTTATTTGTAGCGGGGTTAGCAGGATTTATATATAAAGCGCGAAGTAGCAGATTGACACAAATTGTAGGAGCGGTATTTTTACTCACCTGTTTTGCATATCAAACCAATCCCGCCTGGCACTATGGAACAGCCGGATATGGACCTGGTCGACATGCACTTTTTGCAATAGCGTTTTTAATATATTTTGCAGGATTGCTTTTTGCGCGTTTTAGAAAAATAGGCTATGTACTCCTAACACTCTTTGTTGTAACTCAAATATATGTACATTCATTTAATGGGTGGGCAACCCCAAACTTCGAAAAAGTCCTACAACACTCGCCGTATGCGATATTTGTACTTGATCGAGCTCCATTTTTATATAACCCGACGCCTGAGATATTTGCAGATCGCACCAATCACACCGATGTCGACCACCCTGTAAGCGCAATTTATTTTAGCGGTATAACATGTAAAAAGGCATATGTTTTGCCGACAGATATACAACGCGTGATTGATGCGTGTGGAAGTTTGCCTGAAAACTCAGTGGGAATAGTTGATAATGAATTCAATAGAAAAGCAAACTATACGCGCACAATAAAAACAAATGAGGCTACATTGTGGCCAGATAGTCAAAGCTGTGAAAATGGGTTTATACATGATGCTCAAAGGCCATATATTTGCTTAAAAACAAAAGATGATGTAAAAAAAATGGCAGGAGTAAATGATGTGAGTCGTATAACAACAGTACCTGATTATGAATACACCGGAATATGGAAGATAAAAAATGGCAAACCAATCGATATTATTATTCCACCAGGATATATAGTGGACTATAACGCAACTGAAGGTATTTATATAAACTTTTAATCGAGATATTTATGGAACAACAAGAAAAGACAAAACAATATGTCAGCGCAAAAAGCGCTGCTATTGTGTTGTATCACATGATATTTATTCTTATTATTCTCATCAATTTTCCCTTTGGTAAATGGTTTATAGGCTGGGATGCACTCTCGCCTGAGCTCAATTTTGCTCTTAATTTCAAGCGAGCCTTAACGGCTGTCTGGCAAGAAAATTATGGCCTGGGCACAATGACAGGGCATGGATTTGCTGCAACACTCCCCCACACTGCAATTACGTGGTTTTTCTCCCTGTTTGTGCCAACATATGCTGTTCGAGCAGTGTTTACCTTTTTTTGTTTGTATTTGGGGGGTTTAGGAATGTTGTTTTTGAGCACAAAAATACTTTTGAATACTATGGCGCAAAAAAAACGAATCGTCGCCATTGCGCCTCACATAGGTCTTTTGAGCGCACTGTGGTATATCGGCAATCTTGGTACGATGCAGATTTTCTATGTTCAGCTGGAAAGCTTTATTGCTCAATTTGCTCTTCTGCCATGGGCATTTGTACTCTCTATAGCATATTTGCAAACAGGGAAAAAAAAATGGCTTTTGGCGTATGCAGGCGCTATATTTATCGGGTCTATTCAGGGATTTATTCCTTCTTTATTTGTAAGTTTTATGCTTGTGATGACATTATTTTTAGGAGGGTTTGTGCTCAAAACAAAACGCTTAAAAACCGTGCTTTTTATATTAATTATTACTTTATGTATAAACCTTTACTGGCTACTCCCCGTGTTTGTACACCAAACAACACAAGGCAAAGACTTTTTACGTGCATACAACAATATAACGACAACAGATGATTTTATAGCCAAAAACCAAAAATATGGCACCATTGCGAGCGTTGCACTGCTCAAAAGTTTCTACCTTGATACAAAAGATTCGACAGACTTTTCGTTTGCGCCATGGATAAAACACTATGATCAACCGCTTATTGTACTTACTGCGTGGTCATTTTTTGCAATAAGTTTACTTGGTGTAGCATGGTGTGGGAAACGAATATTAAAGAGAAATGTTGAAACGAACGATTTTGGCGTTTTTTTTGTTTTAGGCTTTGGAGTGCTTTTTGTGCTTCTTGCAACAGGTGCCCCTGTGTTTGCACAAATTACCAACATTTTGCAAGTGATTCTTCCCACGTTTAAGCAAGCATTTAGATCTACGTTTACTAAGTTTGGCGTGGTCTTTATCTTTCACTTTGCATTATTTATAACCATTGGTCTTGGCGTTTTATTTGACCAATTATTAAGAAAGTCAAAAAAACCAGCAATGGCCATGATTGCGTTCGTTGCTGTTTTGACCGCATTAATTTTGATTACGATTCCTCTTTTTAGGGGAAATCTTCTGTATAAAAAACTTGCCCTTTCTGTGCCGCACAATTATTTTGATGTAATGAACTTTTTTAATGCAAAACCTGCTGCAGGTCGTATCGCTGACTTTCCACAAGGTTGTAGCGAAGGATGGTACGGATACAACTGGGGATATTTTGGATCAGGGTTTATGTGGTATGGAGTAAAACAACCATTTTTGTCTCGCACGTTTGATGTATGGAGCAGAAATAATGAAAACTATTTTTGGCAGGTATCGCAAGTTCTTAAAAAAAGAGACTACAAAGGACTTGATGCGATAATGGAGAAATATAATGTTTCATGGATTTTGTATGACCCGAATTTCTTGCATTGTCGCAGTTCAAAGGCATTTTATGATCAATTTGAATTAACCAAACATCTAGATAGCTCTCCCCTATATACACTTGCTGGTGAATATGACAGCCCAGACACACGGCCTATACGCATATATCAGTACAAAGGTAGTACTAACACATCATATGTTGGCGCAATAGTAAATGCACCAAATATCGGACCCCGATTTACCTATACCGATACTGTATTTCATGACTCTGACTATCTTACTCGTGACAAGCAAGCTTATGAGACTTACTACCCGTATGCTAATGCGTTTACAAAACGAGCAGCGCTATTGCAAGATAATGCATCACTTACAATTGATAAAGACACAATCTCAGTAAAAACACAACTTCCACAAAACGTGGCCAACTACACACTACGCCTTCCTGCGTTTAGCGAAATCCAAAAAGTTGTGCCTATTCGTTTGAGTGTTGAAAGCGAAAGAAAGGATACTCAAAAAGTAGCTTTAGAGCTTTTAATGCCAAAATTAATGATCGATGGAGTTGCTATTAATGAGGGAAGCGCTCGAAAAAAAGATCTGGCAAATGGACTATCTAACGCTACAATTGGCAGTGGCATATGGTATATAAATGGTGAGCAGATAAGCTCCGATGCTGTTGGCGAAAAAGGGTACCTTGAATTGTATCTTTCAACAAAAAATAATAATCGAATTGAACTGCTATCTGCGACAGGAGCACCTCTTATTTCATGGGAGTCCCAAAGTGACACATGGTTTTTGAATCACCTAGACAAGACAATGACTGTTGTCTTAACTCAACTGGGCAATGGATTGCTCACAACAACGATACCAAAAGTATTTGATGATAAAACATATGGACTTACTGTGTTTGGAAATAAATTGTCAAACTATGTTTCGATCCCCTGTAACAGAGATGAAAAATATATTAGTCGATATCAGACAAGCACAACAGATGACAGCGGAGTAATACAGATGTTGTCACAAAACAGACGAGACTGTTTGCGTATTTCACTTCCCGAGATTGATTCGTCTGTTGCTTACATGATGGAAGTGCGATCCCAAACGATACGTGGGGAAAAACCAGTACTTAGAGTGTTGGATAAATCTGCACAACTACATATACAAACACCGCTTGCCACTACAAACAAGATGCAGACGTTTTATCACATAATAAATTCTGGCGCTCCTTTTGATAAAGGATACGTGATCGAATTTGAAAATAAATCGTATTCAAACAACGAATCTATCTCTAATTTTGGAGGACTTGCCATGTGGCATATACCGCTCGACTTTATCCAGCAAATACGTCTTGACAATAATGCTGCGACTCGCACAGCGTCTCAAGAGTCAGTCCAATCTAAGCGAGTAAATGAGATCGTTTATGAAGTAACGTTTGACAAGTCAATAAAAGAAAATACAACGCTTACTCTCAGACAAGGCTATCATGCTGGATGGAGTGCATATGTGATTGGAAATACGAATACACAAACACATTTTTTACAACGATATATGCCATTTTTATTTGGATCACGTCTTAGAGATCATGTACTTGTCAATGGTTGGGCAAATGGCTGGGTCATTGAAAGCTCTAAATGCACGAATGGATGTACGATCATCGTTCTTTTCTGGCCTGTGTACTTGTTAGTTTTTGGATATATCGTTTTAATAGTAACGTTTTTACGACTAATTTTGGTAAAATACAAGTCATGAAAATAGTGCTTGTCCCAAACAGAGTACTTACTTCTGCATCCCTACCTATTGAGTCAATTATGCCCAAATTTCAAAAGCTTATTGTCGACATGATCGACACACTAAACAAACAAAAAAATCCCGAAGGTGTAGGGTTGGCGGCACCCCAAGTGGGCGTATCTGCTCGTCTGTTTATCATAAAACCTGGTAAAAAATCGGCTATAACTGTGTGCATAAATCCAAAATATGTTCAAGATCCCAAAACTAATATAGCACCTATTGAAGCTAAAAAGACTGCTAAAAAGAAAAAGGAAGAGCATTCTCGACTTGAAGGGTGTTTGTCTATTCCAAAAATATGGGGATCGGTAGATCGGCAAGAAACAGTTGAACTAGTATATCTAAATGCACAAGGCAAACAGATTCAAAAAACATTTGCTGGATTTGAAGCTACAATCGTGCAACATGAAATGGATCATTTAGATGGCATATTGTTTACCGCGCGCGTACTTGAGCAGAAAAACTCGTTGTATAAAGAGGTAGATGGAGAGCTTGAGAAGTTTAGTATTTAGTATTGAGTATTAAGTATTGAGTATAAAGTATTTTGTATATTGGGTAATACGCAGTACTCCCTAGATACTAAATACAAGATACAAAATACAATTACGCTGTGACAGCAGGACGTGGGGCGACGTGTTCGAGTTGGTAAAATGGTTTTTTACCATCAGCTGTGTCTTTTTTTATTCGCTTTATACATTTTGCACACATGCGTACAGATTTTTTCTCCGCATCCATTACAATGGTAACCGCCTGCAAATTAGCTTTAAATGTTCGATTGGTTTTGGGTGCACGTTTTTTCCAACGGCCTCCCGCCACACCTCGTTTGTGTGTATGTGAACGTCCAAGAACTGTGGTTTTATCGCAATGAAAACAGGCTGCCATAATAATTATTTACAAATTAGTCACAACTAGTTGAAACTTGTTTTAGTATAATAGCATAATTGTCGTAAAATATCAATTATTTTTATAGAAATTTATGTTTTTGAGCGGACTATTTTCCAACCCCATTCTCTTTTTTGCTTACATAGGCATCCTTATTGTGATCGTAAGTATTCATGAGTATGCTCATGCCTACACGGCAGACAGGCTCGGCGACCCAACACCAGGACTTGCAGGACGTCTAACACTAAACCCCAAAGCTCATCTTGACCCGCTCGGATCGCTACTGTTTTTACTCATCGGCTTTGGATGGGGGCGACCCGTGCCCTTTGATCCCTATAATCTAAAAGATCCACGAAAAGACGCAGCACTTATCTCTTTTGCAGGTCCTGCATCAAACCTTGTTATGGCGAGCGTGGGCTCTGTAATTTTGTATTTGTTCAATTTTAATGATGCTTCAAATATTTCGACTATAGGATATTCAATTGTAATGCTTTTTATTCGACTCAACATTGTACTCGGGGTTTTTAACTTGCTCCCGTTTGCACCACTTGATGGATTTAAAATCGTTGGAGGGCTTTTGTCGGAAAAGCAAGCTCAAGATTGGTATGGACTTGAGAGATATGGCACAATATTTTTACTATTTTTTATACTCCCCTTTATGGGAGAGAGGTCTATGCTTGATATATTCATCTCCCCTGTTATCGCTTTCCTTACAGGCATTCTTATTCCGTAATGTTCATCTATTTGTGACTAGATTTCTCACATTCGTTCGAAATGACAGGGGGATTGACTAGATTTCTTACGTCACTTCGATTCTTCAAACAGGATACGGAGAAGGATTTATGAATCAATGTGAAATGAAATAGTAAAAAATCTTCACTATTACTGTACTACGGGTGTGACAGCAGATTTTTTCTCCGTGCATTCAGAGAAGTCTAGCGCAGTTTGTCCATTACCTATATTTCTCTTTATACAATCACAATCAGTGTCAGCACATGCAGGTGCAACAGCTGTTGGTTGAGAAGCTGCTGTTGTAGGGGTAACAATTGTTTGTACGCCAGATGATCTTGTGGTTGTAGTTGATTGGCTTTCTGAGTCAGTTTTGGCGACAAAACAAAGTCCCGCATTATCGACTACTCTTGCATTGTCACCGCAAACCAATTTAAGATGATATGCAGTGTCTGGCGCCAAAAGTGTGATAGAACACTCATATTTATCAGTACCATTCTCACACGCACCTACCTTTGTACATGGTGCAAACAGTGACAATTGATCAGAACTACATGCAAGGCCATATTCTGAGCGACATACGCCGCCGCAATAGGTGACTGAAAAGGAGTTGGTAGTAATATTTGTTGTAGTAATATCTGTGGCCGTTGCTGACGCTTGACCAAATCGACCAGATACTATTTTAAAGCCAAAATACAAAAGGACAACGGCGAGAATAAGACCAACAATAAGTGAGGCAATGCGGGTAATTTTGTCTTGTGACATGCTCATGATAATTTTTTTTAGATTATAACAGCATTCTCAAACTAATTCCAATAAGAAAAAGTATTGCTCCTGGTATTGCAGCCTTTGCTACATCGTCAAGTACGCCTGATCGTGGTAGCGTTGAAGGGGCAGGTTGATTTGATGTTCCACCTGAACCTGAAGTACCACTTCCTGAACCTCCACCTGAGGTTGCAGCTGTAGGAGTAGGAGCTGTGGCAGTTGTGGTGCTTCCGGAAATAATCACATCAGCTGGACCATTTTTTTCACATGCAATAATATCAGGCACATCAAGTACATTTTTGGCGATATTTGAATCTGTCGCAGTTACATTATCCTCACAAACAAAATCAAGCACTCCTGTGCCCGCAGCGAGCGCCTTAAATGAAACTGTTGCAATTGTGCCTTTACCTACTTTAAAGTCTCCAGGTGTGTCGATAATACCTGCTATATATATTACTCCAGGCTTTGAAAAATCCTTTTTTGCAATTGAAAAATATGTTCCATCAGAAATAGATACTACTTGCAGTAGTCGTGGATCGTAAGTGATGCGAACGTCAGATGATAAAACTTGATCTTTTTCAGCATCAATATTTACCTTTGCATTCACAGTGTCGCCTACTTTTGGCCTCAGCTCTGTTGGATCAAACTCTAAAAACGCAGCATACGACGCCTTTGGTAAGCACAAAAATACAAAGATCAATAACGTCGATAATACTAATTTATTTTTTAATTCCTGCATATGATGTAGTCAATATTTTACTTTGTGACAACTTATCTTGCGTATCACGAGATCATTCAACCGTAACCGTTGTTCCTGTAGCTGATTCTAAAATATCCTTTGACTGAGTATTTATTATATTTGAATCATTTGTTTTTCCGGAAGCGTATTCTAGTCCAAAAACTGCTTGCCCATTACCAACTACTTTAAATGTAGCGGTTGCAAGTGACGCTTGTTCAAGCATCGTAGTAGTTGCACCCGCTAATTTTTTTGTGCCTGTTATTATTACTTTTCCTCGTTCGGGAGTTGCAACTATCTGAAAATTATCATTTGTTGATGTAGTTGAAACATAAGACACTACAGTTGGATCAAAGGTGATTACGCCATCGTACCCCACAATTGCCTCAAGCGTATTGCCCGTCAGAGTGAGTTTTATTTCATCACCCAGTGATGCTTGCGGGCTCGTTGAAAGAAGAGTAAGGGATGCTGCCCCCGCTATGAGTGGCGCACTTTGTGTGTTATCAACTTGTTGGCCTGTCACTTCAACTGCTAGCTGCTCTTTTTGAGTACGTGACAGCATAAGTAGTGCTACTATAACAACACCAATAATAGCCAAAATCGTCATTCCGAGAATTTTTTTATACGAACTATGTGTTTCTTCCATTTTCTTATATTCTTTATTATTGTCTTTTTTTTGTTCGATGTCAACATTATTAACCTAGATTTTAAATATTCCTATACGTTTCTTTCACTATTGCGCTCAAACCACACATCTTAGGTCGCAATCTCCCGATACACATCGCAAAATGAGTCCTTAGTCGTCAAATTTAAATGCCAGTGCTGAATAAATAAGCACACAATCCTTTGTTGTTACAGCCCCATCAAAATCAAGATCTGCAATTGCAAGAGATTGCGCATCATTTTGCCCTATATGTACCTTACACATGGTAATATCTTGGCTATTTACGACCCCGTCCTGCGCTCCAATATCTCCAGCAATTTGTACAATATCGCTAAAGTCTAATATGTTTTCGCCAGCTGCAAGCTCTATGCGAGAAGTGGGCCGTGGTTTATAGGAACCTGGATATGTCTCGAGAGGCGTTTCGTCGCATATTCGTTTTTGTATATGAAACGGACCTTTTATAAGAACACAATATGGACCGACGGGCGCAGCATACGTAACAGTATCCGAGACCCATATGCCTTTTTTATTGACAAACGATACGCTTTTATACTCTATATCATTTGTCTGCAGATCTTCCAGTCCAACTCTGACCGTGATTTGTCGCTGAGGTGTAAACGTAGTAATTCCTTGAAATGATATAGCAATATCGAGCGCTAGATCTCGCATTGGTCGCTCTACAGGTGGCGTTGAAGTGGGGTTGGAAACATTAGTAGTGGGTGTTGGAGCTGCCGTGGTAGGAGTTGCTGTTGGTTGATGCGAAGGCACTGTGGGTGTTGGAGCAATGGTTAAAGTAGGTGTTGGAACAGAGACAGTTTGAGTAGGAGTTGGTTTCTGTGTTGGAGTAGGTGTTGGTTTTTGTGTTGGAGTAGGTGTCGAGTTTGATCTAGGTGGGGTAGGTGTATTTATGTTTGTCGCGGGCGTTACCACATTTGGCACAGTTCCTGGTTTGGTGGGGATAATAATGCTCGTCGGCCAAGAAGTTATCACGGCAGTTGGAACTGGCACTTCACTACCATCGCCTACTCCTGTACAATTTGGAGCAGTTTTTCTAACTGATGATTTTGGACATGCTGGACCTTGATTCATTTCAACTGCAAGCAAACTTTTTTTGACAGTTGAACATTCACGTGAAGAAAGTCCGTACAAATCTCCACATGCTTTAATGAGTGCTTCATAGGCACTTTTAAAGTTTGAGCTATATGATAAATACGTCGTAAGTGCTTTATAAAAAACAGGGAGTATTTTCTCTTTTGGCTGTCCTTGAATGGTACAACCGTTAAATGTACCTCCATCTATCATAAGATATAACGATTTAGCAAGTACTGCGCTATTGTGATGCACTCCACCTTTATCTGAGCTCCCACAATAAAAATTGGGACTAAACATGCTATCAGGCATACGACCCATCGGTGTTGATTTGGTTGTAGGCGACTTAAAATTACGAATTGAACCAATAACTGTATCCTCTCCCATTGTCCAATCATTTGAATCGAGCGCATATCCAAAAACATCTGCAAAACCTTCATTGAGCGCTCCTGACTCGTTTTGATATGCCAAACCTGCTGTAGATTGCACTATTCCATGCGTTACTTCGTGTGCCCATACATCGGCCGCAACTAAACCCTTACATGCAACCATTTCAGTACCTGCCCAGTAAGCATTTGGACATTTCATAGTTGCAGTCGTTCTATAATTAACCGATGCCCTTAATGCACCGCCCCGCCCATTATAGCTATCTCGCTTGTAGTTGTCATAAAAATAGTTGTATACATTGCCCAAAATATCATACGACCTGTCCACTTCAGAGTCGCCCACTGCTCCCTTGCCTTCAGTGCGAGATGATTTACAGCTACCCGTGCCACAATCGAGTATTGTGCGTGAAAGCGCTGACTCTATTTTGTCTTCTTGAAATAATATTTCACTTGTGGCACTACACACATAGTAAGTGGTATTAAATATTACTGGCTCTTGACCACTACACATTGATACCTGGTAAGCACTACAGCTTGTATCATTTTCTGCAAGCCCTAAAAAGGAACGATTTATTATTAGTTTTTCAGGAGTTGTCGCAGTACACATTGCCACATCGTCTGTTTTTGCGTCATCTCGTGCTTTTGCACGTGCTATTGAAATAGCGTCTTCTTGTGATACATCGCCCTCGGCAACGTTTGTATCTACTAAAAGCTTTGTCTGAAGTCCTACAATGTCACTTCCTTTTACATCAAACCTGATGAATGATCCATATACCGGGATTTCCTGCAGTTTTTGGCGAAAAAAATAATGTTGTGCATCTGCCTTTGATAGGCCGGGAAGCTCTTTGTCATCTATAGTACGAACAAGTTCGCTATTTTCCTGAAAATTATCTGGGAGTGTCGTTTGCAATTGCAAGGAACCTTGCGGCTCAACAGATTGCGAATTCATACGTGGATTTTGGTTCATAAATTCATACACAGCCGAAAGACCAGATGTATTTGCACTAAATAACGGGGTGTTTTGTCGAGTTGGCTCTATATATAAATCTGTTGTTTCGGAAGTGGTATTTTGAGAAAGCGATGAAATATTTGAGACTGCCGACATTTGAAGCGTTGTTGGAAGCGCGGCTTTTGATTGTAGTGTTTGTGTGCTCGAGCGCTGCACCTGAGAAGAAATAAAAATCACTCCCAAGACTAAACCGGCTAAAATGAGTAATACAATTGCTTTTTTTTGAATTTTTACTTGGGCTTGCATATAAAGTTTATCACTCTAGTTTTTCAGACACTACAACAATTTCAGCCGTATTTTTAGATACTTTTGTCAAATGAATTTGAACTCCAAATATTGACAGTGGTGTAAATACTTGACCGTCAATTCCCCCTTCTTGAAAAATAAGTTGTTTTTTTACTCCATTTTGCTCAACCTCAATTGTCACCTGCGTAATACAATCCGCACATTGTTCATTGGGAATTTCAGCAGCTAAATATGTAGCCGATATGGCTGCCTCCAATGCCACAGGTTTTGCTTTTGGTAATTGTTTTTTTTCTCCCATTGTCATAGACACTCCAGAAATATTCCCCAATACGTCCTCTCCTGTGTCATCTATAATATTTGTCTCATCTGTTTTTCCTACCACAAACAGCGGGACAAATGACACGGTGCCCGGAGAAAGTGGTTTAAATGTAATTTCAACAACTTGTTGATTACCTAGTTTTGAATATAAATTTTGAGATATTTTTGTAGTACCTGTTATGCTTAGCGTGTTTTGAGTTGCATGGGCAAATACTTGAAAATCTCGATGTAATGATACTGCTTTTTGAAATGCAACTGTTTTGCCATCAAACGGCAAGACAATATCATACCCCGATACCACATTGTCTGGACTGTCTATATACACATATAATTTGACTGTGTCTTGCATACTTACAACCGTGTCACTTAGTGGTCTAATAGAAATTAAATTGTTATTTACAGGTGTTGGGGTAGGAATTTGTTGCGCAGTTGAAGGTTGATTTGTTGGTGCAGCGGGTGTGATAAGCTGGGTATCTTTTTTATTTGAAATAAAAAAGATACCAATACCTGTTGCTATTGCAAGGCCAAAAAAGGCGGTGAGTAATTGTTTTTTACTACCATTAGTTTTCATCGTGACGGATAGATAACGCGGCAATAACAATCGAATGATCAATAGCTCCAACTTTTCCGTCGAGATTTAAATCAGCAACGCGCACAGATTCTACATCTTCTTTGTCAAGCAAATTTATTACAAGCGATGTATCGTATGCATTAACAATTCCATCTTGATTTGGTAAATCGCCTGCAAGAAGCGTAATACCGCTAAAGTCGAGATTATTGTCTCCAGAGGTAAGTGTTATGCTATCTTTGTCACAATTTGGACTGTATGTACCTGGGAATGTTTCTGTCGGCACGTTGTTACATATTTTCTTTTGTAAATGCTTAGGACCTTTACAAAATATTTTCTTGCCTGCACCAGGCAAGATATCGGCATCAAATGCAAGCGTGCCGCTCCATATTCCTTTTTCATCAGCTGTAAATGTAGCCGTTTTTACCTGCGGAGTTATGTGTGTCGCATCTCCTATTGAACACTTGACAATAAGTGAATTGAATTTGCTATCTGGCTTTGAGACGATACCTTGGAAACGAAGTTTGAGATTTAGTTTTACTTGACCAGCAAAGCCCGTTGGAGCTGGTGTGGGTGTTGTGTTGCCTCCTCCGCCCGAACCTAGTATTGTGTAGCTTCCATTTGCTGTTTTGACATAATATGAATCTTCTTCAATATTTCCCGTTACTTTGGCAGATGTGAATGACAAGCTACCAGTACCTTGAGCCTTGGCTTTAAACCAAACAGGAATAAATGCTTCTTTGGGAAGTTTATCGGCAGACATAATACACACATACGAAACATGAACAGTCCCGGCAGTATTATCATATTTACTAACAAGCTGTGTGCAGTTAGTCTGACTTTCAGGGGCTTGCGTTGGTGCGACAGGCGTGGTTGGCACGACATTGATGGGAGTTGGAGGGACCGTATTTACTCCTCCATTATAGGCACACCCTCCATTTGTACAACTCCCATATTTACATACTGTACCTGTCACATCGGCACATATTTTACAATCTGTGTCAGAGCTACAAGAAGCTTGTGGCAATAATCCTTGAGTTGAACCAAATCCACTTGTATATTTTTTTAACTCACCAATTGTCGATACTTGTACAAGGCTTGGATCAAACTTTAACTTTACATCAACTGCTGAAACACCTTTGTCTGTGGGTGCTCCGTTAAACACAACCCATAAAGGAAGGTCTCCACCTATTGCTGCAGTTTGGGAAGATGGAATGATTTGAGCATTTATTTGTGGCCCACTTGGAGGAGGTGTTACAACCGTGCCGCCACCCGTAGATGAACAGTTAAATACAGCATCACTTATCAGTCCTTGTGCAAACGTATTGCCATCAATGTTGCCTACTACTTCTAGCTTTGATTTATCAACCGCAAGTTTAGCTTCTCCGTCTTGCAAACACGTGTATGTTACGGAAATACGAGCGCTTGAGGCGAGCTTGTCGTCTCCTGCTATTACAACGCTTGCTTTTGAAGCGCTTGATCCATCGTCTTCAATATCTGATGTAATCTCTGTAAATTCTGAGGCAGCAGGGTTTCCAATAGGAGTTACATTTGAAAGCGAGGTTATTTTGATATTAGTCGCCTGCACTGTTACATCAACTCCAGCGATGCCTTTACCTGTAGGCACTGTGAGCAAAAGCTCCGCTGTATTTTGTACATCTTTAGTAAGCGTGCCTGAAGATGGGGCAAATGAAACTGTAACTGTCTCTCCCGAAGCTCTAGATTTATAGAGTGTTTTATTTATTAGCTGCCAAAACGCAATAATTGCGATAACTCCAACAACTGCTAGTATGAGAATGCGTTTTTTATTCATTTTTTGTCTCTATATATAATAGTACTTATTTTTTTTTCAACTTTCATCTACTAAAAATTTAATGCATTTGAAAAATAGCCACTTCGCCATATATTAAAGTCAGAAAGTGTTAGATTTAAGTCTAAATTAAAATCACACTTTTGTGTAACAGTTTCTTTTAAATATTCTTTTCGCCACATCTCAAAGTCGGCAATTGCTATGTCTCCATTACAATCGCAGTCTCCTTGCGCCTTTTTTGGGCAGCTACCTACAGGAGGCGTGATCGTTGTCCCACCTTCCAATTGGCAACTTGAGCCATTCCAGCAATAATTTGAACCACATTCACCACTATCTGTTATAACCTCTGCACAAACTACTCCAGAAGTTTTTGAGCTACATTTGTCCGCACAACTATTGGGAAATTGTTTCCACGTACATCGCAGGTCTAAAGCGCACAAATCTTTTTCGGAATGTGTAGGGGTGGCTTGGCCTGATATAACAACTTTAGCCCCAGCACCCGTTGGAAATGTGCAACTATATGTTTGATTGGGACCGACTATTTCGCACGCAACAGGATCTGTATTAAACGACACAGTGCCGGTCAGCTGTGATTGATTTATTGCAGTAGTAGGTTTGAATTTGAAATAGACCGTTGTCATACAAAAAATCCCCGATGGCGTGGTTGGTGGCAAATTTGCATCTGTGGAATCTATTTTTACATTACTTATCGTGATGAGTCCTTTTGTTGTATCGTTTTCGAATTTTGCCTGGGTTGTAAGTAAACCACCATTGGCAATACATGTGGCATCAAGTGTTCCTTGTCTAGCCATATCTACTTCTAAAGCAGTTGGTGGATATAGAAGCTGCACACTAGCTCCCGATATTTTTTTGGATGGGTCAACTTGTAAGAGAATATTCACTGGGGTTGAGACTTGTGTCATTTGTATTGTTTCTTTTTCAAAAAAAACCGATACTGGAGTGCTTGCAGCCTTTCCACGAGGGGCATACTTATTTAACACAAACACAAAAAATGCGCTAGCAAGAACAAATACTCCGAGATATATTATTAGTCGTTTAGTATTCATAATTTTTCTTCGTTACGTCTGGTTTTGGCGCCACGTTTCAAAATCATTAAGCGTACAGGCACCATCACGATTAAAGTCTGCGCACGAACAGGTAACTTCTCCACTATATTGTTTACGCCATGGTTCAAAATCTAGTATATCTATAACATTATCACATGTGCAAGCATCTCCTTTTGACGCAAGGTGACAATATGGCGTGGGTGAGGGTATTGCGGTAGGCGTAGGCTCACATACAAGATCACCACATGTAATTTGACATCCACTGCTGTCAACAACTGGATTTTTATAACTACACCCATTTGCTGGAGGAGCACATTGAATAACCGTTTTACAAACTACCATCGTAGGCACTGGAACAGATGTAGGTACTTGTGTTGGAACAACTACGCTTTCAGTAATAGTCATAGTTGTTCTAGATGGATAAAATTGACATGCATATCCCGCGCTCGGTCCTACAAAATTACAAACACCAGGATTTGTATTAAATGAAACCCATCCGCTCGTTGAGCTTGGCGCACTTGTTGGTGTGAGAGGTAGTGCTGATATTGGAGTTGGACCTGCTGCGCTATTACCACTTCCCGGCATTGTTAATGCAGATGACGTAGGAGTTGGCGCGCTGACAATACCACCTCCTGCTGTGTTGCCAGTACTTGTTGGCGATGGGTTTTGATTTTTGAGCTTGAAATATACTGTTGTAAAACAAAACATTCCCGACTCTCGACTTGGTGGAAGCAAGCTACTTTCCTTTGTTGGATTAACATAAGAAAGCCTTATTGTTCCATTTGATTGATCGACTACAAATTGAGCTTGCTGTGTAAGCAAGTGGTCATTTTGCTCACAATATACATCAACAGTATTTGAGAGACTTTCTAAAACCTCCAATGTATTGGCATCATATGCAATCTCCATCTCCCCTCCTGAAAGTTTATTTTGACTAGCGGGAAGTGGTGCTTGAACCATGATATTTACCGGCACTGCCTCATCTATTTGTGCATCGACTGTGTCTTTCTCAAAAAAAACGGTGACAGGGTCACTTGAGGCACGAGACCTCATAACAGTTGATCCAAATAGTCGAACAAAAAAAAAGCTTGCAGCAACGAGAACAATAAAAAATATAGAGAGGCGAGTTTTGTTCATCTAAATTGTCTAGTTAAAAAATATTTTTTCGTAAAATCTCAAAGTCTGATAATTGGCAAGCGCCATTTCCATTAAAATCAGCACTACCACAGGCCACCTCGTTGTTATATTGTTTACGCCAACACTCAAAGTCAGCTATATCAACACTCCCGCTACAATTACAATCACCAATTGAGGTTGTTTTACATGAAGGACCAGATGTGGGATATATCATCTTCGTTGGACTTGGCGCATATGAAGGAACCGTAGAACACCCGATGCTTTTTTTACCGTAACATAAATTTGTGTCTTTCATAGCGCTTTGCATCATGGGCAAGATAACTTCTTTAGTAGCACATCCTGATGAATAGGTTGTATCAATTGAGCCGTCAGCACACATTACTCCTTTAAGTTCTATCTCAACTGTTGGCTTACTATCTATAACAGTACCTGGATTTGTATTTGCCGTAGTTGAAGGCGGGGGGATAGTTGGAACAGGACATGCCTCAGTAATTGGTCTAAACGGTTGAGCTACACCTTCTATACATGCAGGTGTTGGACTAACACTACCTGTTCCACCCGGTCCACCACTACACGCTGGCGACATTTTATTTTGACATGCAGTCCGCAACAGTGTTCCAAGATATGTATCTGAAAAACATGATTGTAAGGCTCTTTCGGCAACTGTGGGATACGACTCTATTGAACCATCCCAACAGGTGACATCTAGATGTGAATAACCAGTTGCAGACTCGACTGGTAGTGGATTAATTGCAGAATCAAGTACATTATCAGAATTAGTTCCATTTGGATTAGGCAGGGGTGGTGTGCCGACGCTACATTGCGTGCCTTTTATTATTTCTTTGACTCCGCTACTGCACGTCGGAGAAATTGATGGGGCGACTATAATACGCGTAGGCATTGGCCCGCTGCCTCCACCTGCAGCACAACTTGCCTGACACGCACTTTCCGCTTCAGCCTTAAATTGCGCAGGATCTACACATGACGTGCTATTACAATCACCTACCATTCCAAACGTTCCGTTATCACATGCATATTTTGCACAGTTGACTTGTGTGTCAACTGCTGTGTTTGCACCCGAACATGGATTGACTCCAAATGATATAACCGTCCCCACACAAGCTGTATTGGCCTTAGATTTTAGTGCAGGAGTTTGTCTATTTTGTTGAAATACGACAAAAAGAGCCACAAAAAGAACTAACCCTACAATAAAAGTAACGGAGAATATGCCATTTTGTTTCATATAAATATAGTACTACATAGAGACTACATATTTTTTATTCCCCTGTCAACAAGTAAGTAACAATTCACATTCATTTAAAAAAAGGCATGCACAAAAAAATCCCGTCATTTGAAAGACGGGATTTTTTAACCTTGTCATCCTCAGCCTGACTGAGGATCTATATATGTAGATTCCCATTTACATGGGAATGACATTAATTTAGGAAATTACTTCAACTCAACCTTGCCACCTGCATCTTCAATTTTCTTTTTTGCAGCTTCGGCATCTTCTTTCTTGGCATTAGCCAAAAGCTCTTGTGGAGCTGTTTCAACTAATTTTTTAGCGTCCATAAGTCCAAGATCTGGCTTGATCTCACGAACAGCCTTAATAACAGACAATTTATTGGCTCCACCTTCGGTCAAAACAACTGTAAAGTGTGTTTTTTCTTCAACTGGTGCGGCTGCGGCTCCTGCTGCAGGGGCTGCTCCGGCGGCCATCATAGGCATTGCACTTACACCAAATTTCTCCTCTAAATATGATGAGAGGTCAGCTAATTCAAGAGCTGTAAGCCCTTCAATTTCTGTTGCAATTTTACCAAGTTTGTCATTCAATTTTATTTCTTCTGTTTTTTGTTCATCTGACATCGTCATTCACCTCCTTTTAGTATGTTTAATAGTATTTCGTATTAAGTATCTAGTATTTAGTATGAACTAAAGTTCATGCCGTAATACTTTATACTCGCTACTAAATACTGTAATTATTAATTCTGCTTAGCTTTTGCGTTCAAAACCATTACCAATTTTTGCATTCCAAATGTCATACTTCGCACCAAACGTGTTTGTGGAGTCTTAAAAGACATTAAAATCTTGGCAATAAGTTCAGTTTTGCTAGGTAGTTGGGCAAGTTTTACCAAATCATCTTTAAAATACACTTTGCCATCAACTACTCCTGCTTTAAAGGTGAGTCCTTTAAACTCTTTGCCGAATGTAAAAAATGATTTCAGTGTTGATGTCCAATCTCCAACTAGCGTAAGAACGGCCGATTGACCCACGAGTGTGTCATCGCCTGCCACTTCTGGCTTGCCAATTTTGCCTGCAGCAACTTTAAAGAGTGAGTTTTTTACGGTATGCAGTGCTACTATGTCTTCAGTTTGGGTTTCTCGCAAAGTGCGTCGCAATTCTTCTAGTTTTTTATGAGGAGTGCTTCCAAAGCTGACAAGGACGAAGTTAGGATATTTTTTGAGTGTTTCAACAATTGAAGAAACAGCTTCGATTTTTTTTTGATTAGGCATGAATATTCTCTCGCGCGGGAATTTCTAACTAACCCCTTGTGCTTATTTGCGGGTTATTTACCTGCGGTCTTTGAGATAAATAGTATTATACAGTACACACTGTACATTTCAAGGGATAAATTGTATAATACTATATACATATTTTCGCAACAATATACTATTATGTCAGAACCAGTACACGCACATACTCACGAACACGTATCAGCCCATACAGAACATCATCATGCGACGCCGACTGCTGAGTCCAACAATTGGCTTGGTTCTAAATTAAGTCGATGGACAGGTCATGGACTTCTTACTATGGGAGGCGAATTTTTTAGCAGTCTTGGAATGCTTACTACTCCCGTAGGTATTGGACTGACTATGGCATCGGGATATCCTGGATATTTACTCATGACTCTGCCCACGTTTGTAGGAGGAGCTATTGGGTGGCAGGGTGCAAAAAATGCAGGAAGCGGTGAAAAAACTGCATACATTGGTATAAAAGCACTTGCTCCCGCCGTCGCGTTTATGAGTTCGGGTTTTGCATCAATTTGGAGCACATTGTCACTGGCATCAACCGCTTTAGCCATGAGGCATAGGTCATAATATGGATAATCCTGTATACGATTTTTTAACTACCGTTCTTACTATCATTGGCTACGAAGATGACAAGGAACATTTTGTAAATCAGTTCATGATGTTGTGTATTCAGGAAGCAAATGCTGCTGCATTCGCAACATTGCCCCTTGATGTACAAAAACAGCTTGACGCACATGTTAAAAAAAATGAAGCCCATGTAGTTGGAGAAATGCTTGTAAAGCATATTACCAAAGACACATATGAAGAGCATCTTTCCCTTCAAATACAAACTAATTTTGAAGACTATATTGAAACAATAATTCCAACATTGGATAAGCAGAAAAAAAATACACTTCTTGATTTTTTGTCAGATCCAGACAAACAACTTATAGCTTCCTAATCGAAAATCAGCGCTTAAATTAAGCAAGTTCACAAAGCTACGTATTTGACTTAACTCTTCAAATTGAATATTACTTTTTTAATTGCGCAAGACTAATATGTCCGTAATAATCACTGCTCTTGCTTCAATTCGCCTTATTACAGAGCCCTTGACAAAGACAACTAGAACTCATATAATACGCACTATGTCAAATACTTACAAAAGATCAAACAAAATATCACTTGACGATTTACCCGATCTTTTAACCATCAGAGAGGTCGCCGACATTTTACGCGTTTCCCCTCTTACCATAAAACGCTGGGGCAAAAAAGGCAAACTTCCTGCTATTCGCATCAATTCACGAGGTGATCGTAGATACAAAAAAGAAGTCATCACTCGCCTTCTTGGTGTCGACTTGGGAGAATAATTTTTTGCACTCCGTGGCCAACTCTTTCTACACTATTTCGATCCCCCACAGTTTGAATTTGTACCCTATTTGTGATATACTATAGGTTATATGTTACCTCCTGATGTGCGTGCTGGCGATCCTATTCCTCAAACTGTTGATCTTAAAGAGATCATCATACAGTTGTCCCACTCCGACGAAGTTTTACTGCCCGACTTTATAAGCGGCATCAACTTAGACGTTTTTGGAGAAGAAGCTGTTGGGCTTCTTGAAAGAACTACGGCTGACCCAGACCGATTAGAACGTGGAAAGCGAGTACTTGTCACTCAAGATAAAAGAGTGTTAATAGACAAACAAGATTTAGTCGGGACAAAAACATCTGATGGTCAACAAATAGATATTTCTTTTAATCCATTTATAGATATAAATAGTAAAAATAGAAAGGATAGACTCAATTTACATTTAGCCACAATTATTCATACTCATCCACATTCATTTCCTCCTAGTATTGAAGATCTATCTCGCGTGCTCCTAAGTCCACATGAAATTTCGTCACTAACTATGGCGTATATAATCAGTGAAGAAGCACATACTCTGGTATTTCGAGGACCCCAAACTCCTCGACTTTCGGAAGATCAAGTAAATAGTTTTTTAACAAATTTTAATTCTATATTAGTGGAATATGTCAGAAAATATATAGAAAGTGGATTTAATCCATTTGAAGCTAATAAAATGGTGCAGGAAGATGTGTTTAAAAAAGTTGTTGAATTGTATGGTTTGCGTGTATTTAGCTGTGCCGTAGAAGATCAAATTGCGAAACGAGTTATCTTTGAATAAAAACGCAAACTCTTTCTCACATAACCTGATATTTTTTACAACTCTTCACACGATCGGCGCATAAGTTGTTATTTATTTGAGATTAAAATGACGCTTTATTTTATCTTCATCTTCGATTTTATCTGCAATAATATATTTCATATACATGCCTCCCGCAACTATTTTTTTGATCAAAAGCACTTCGTTTTCACATTCGAATGGAAAAATATAGACGCTCTTCTGATACTGGTAAAACCCTATCTTTCGCAAATACTTTCGCAAATAATCACGCTTATTTCGCTGTATTTCTGGCACATCAAAAAACAGCATGTACCACTTTCCATTCCATTTCTTTTTTTGTATTTTAAAGTTCAAGAGGGTTTCGATCGAATACTTTATTACTTCAGTGCTATTATTACGCAAACGTACACGCACTTCTTTGCCCTTCTCTTCAATCCACACCAGGTCACTTTTTTCAAGCCCCTCAAGTGTGCGTTGAATCTTTTTTTCGTCAATGCTAATTTGTTTGTGCATTTTTAGAAGTTTTATTATTGTGTTCACCAGTAGTGGCAATGCAGGTCGAAGTGGCGATCCCCCACCAGAGAGTGCGCCTATTACGATAACTTCAAGAATTGCTTTTCGAATCTCCCACTTTTTATGCCGAGCCGAACTAAGATTTGCAGATTTCATATACAATAATATTACAACATATACCACGATCGGCGTTAGTGTTGTAAATAAATACAGATATATTAAACAAATAAGTAAAATCTATAATGCATATTTATTGACATTGCTACATTTATTACTCTATACTCACATATATATGCCTGCAGCCGACATCAACAAAGATGAAATCTTTACGCTTCTGCGAGATGCAATGATTTCTGGCCTTGAAAAAGAAATGCTTACTGAAGATGAGATGCAAAAGTCAGCAAGTTATATTTTATTTCATCTCGATGCAGTCAAAACAAACAAAGAATTAGTATTATTTTTACGTGATTTAAGCACGAGTTGGAGCGCATATATGCCTGTATATGTATTTGCCAAGCAAAAAGATGTCGTGGCTGTAGACACTGTCAAGCTTGCCAATATACAAAGCAAAATTCAACAATTAATACAAAATTAATATGCCACCACCAGGACCAGGACCTAAACCCGTACCAAAACCACCACGACGTCCTTCTCCACCGCCTCGACCGGGTGGAGGACCCGAACTTCCTGCGCCAAGCGTTTTGGAAAGCATAATTGCAGGTGGCGCTGAAGCTCCCGATGCCATAAAAAAAGCTGCATCACTAAAAAGTGCCACAGAAAGAGCTGCAAAACTTCGCGAATCTGCTAAGACCAAGTCGGCCAAAGAACTCGTAGCCGAAGCCGCCAGAGCAAAAGCAGCTCCGCTTGAGACTTCTGAAACAAATGCTTTAGGCGACAGACTTACTCCAGAAGGTAAGGCACAACCTGCTATTGTTGATACTGTTAAAAAATTCAATACATATACCACTGTCGAGCAACAGATCGAAAGTGGTGTGAAAAAAGCTGATGCGCTTTCTGCTGCTGGCCTAAGTGAAGCCGATTATACAAAGTTACGAACCGAGGTACTTGGCAATATGGCCAATATGCAGATTGTCAAAGATCTCATGCCAGAAATCGCCACGCTACCTGCGTCTGAGCAGGCCGACATTGTAGAAGCATACTTGGGAAAAAACGGCAAGGTACGATCTGAAATGATGAAAAGAGTACGAAAAGTCATTGAAGAATCAGAAGGTATCCCTCCAGCACCCAAAACGCCCGACGCTGCCCCTACTGCGCCCGATGCAAAACCCCAACTTGAAGCTGATCAGCAAAAAATTATTGACCGTATTCGTAAACGACTTGCTGGAACTGGCACACGTCTTAGTGAGACTGATGTAACTGAAATTAAAAATCTTTTTGACGGTCGTACAAATGATGAAGTAACGCTGGATGTATTTGATATGTTTTTAGGTAAAACGAAAGTTGCCAAACCAAAACTCGTACGCGAATATGGCACGCTTGTTGATCGGCCAGCACAAATTGACACACAAATAAATGGCATTACAACTGAGCTTGCGGCAATGGGAGCGAAACTCACAAGTCCTGCTGATATAGACAGAACTACGCAGCTTACAAAATTACGAACTCAACTTGAAGGTGAAAAGACTCAAGCTCAAAACCGTGTTGCTGAAATAGTCGCAGCAAAATTAGTTACACCTGATGACTTATCTACGTATAAAGCACTCAAAGAGAAGGTATATGGTGAAATTGCTCCAGACGGCAAAAGACTTCCAGGCATACAGTCTGAGCTTGCTGCTTTGGGAGAAAATATCTCAACTATAGATAAACTACCCACATCACCAGTTGTGTCTAAATCTGCCGAACTCACTCCGGATGAAGTGCAACAAGCACAAAAACGCGAACGCATGCAGGGCGAACTTGCTCGAAATCTTGAAGATGCTATGACTGAAAGTGTGCGTGAAGGGTTTGATGATATGGTAAAAAATGCAAGCGAGATGCAAGATAGACATTTGGAAGCTGCACGACTTGACGCAGTTGATGCGGAAAATCAACGCGAAGTAGATGCGATCAGTGCTATTGCAAAAGGACGAGATCAATATAGAGAGTGGAATCCAAAAACTCGTAAATTTACAGTACACAGAAAAACAATTGCGACAGATGTGAGATATATAGCTGGTAAAGGTGAGGAAGGAGTGAAACGTTTAATACTACGCGATTTGGTAAGGCAAAATATTATTAGCCTCGAAGGCAAAGATGGTAAGCCAATAAAGGGTAAAAATTGGGAGAATGTTGATGTTTCTCGATTGAAGGATTCAGCGCTCGTCGAGAAAATGTATGCCGAGCATGGTGATACCGTATCTTCTCGCCTACTTACTGAATTTGTCGCTGCTCGTGGCAAGCATGACATCCATATACTGGGCGCAGATTTAGGCACTCTTGCACTAAATAAACATGAATACAAAGCTTTGGATGAACAATTTGGAGAAGGATATAATCAGGCTTTAGCCGACAGAGAAAGCCCGCCTGAGGGAGAAAGTCTCAAACCCAAATCAGGATCAATGATAGCTATGTTTGCACTTGCAGGCCTTCCTATTACCGCCCTCCTTGACAAAAGCGACGATTAATCCGACTCTTTCATCTTGCTAGTTTCAATTTTGACGCGTAAGCCAAGTAGATGAAGAATTCAATCAATGTGAAGGAATTGAAATAGATCCTGAGACTCCTCCTGCCAATACAGCGCCCGTGGCCAAAAACACTGCAATAAGACCTGCGATTTTAGCAAGTTTTTTCTTGGATATACGTGAAAGCATATCAATTGGCGTATTTTCCATGCCCACGATTTCATCAATCTCTGCTTTTAACTTGTTGCTTTCATTCCAGTTACGCTCTATAAAACCTAATCCCAGCGGGGTCATTTGCAATCGTTCAGCCTCATCTTTTCGTACCTTGCCCGAACGAAATTTATATGTCATAAGCTTGTCAGTTATACTCGCTCCATGAGTTTTGTCGAGATCTTCAAGCATTTTACTAGCCTCACGCTGCTGAGCTACTGTGAGAGTTCCAGCAGGTCCAAGACCATATCGTTGTCTTATAATAGCACGCACTTCAGCTCCCATTAGATTATCTACAACCGTTCGAGTACGACCTGTACGCAATAAATCTTCGTAGTCAGCATCCACTGCGGCCGCATCTATAACTGGTACTGTTCGTCTTCTCCAGCCTCTTGGAAGCACTCTTCCCGTAACACCGGGCACGCCCACGCGTTTATTTCTCCACCAACGGTCGAGTTGTATTTCTTGCAATCTATCATCCAATCGTGTCATTTCACGATTCATGCTTTCACTTGCCACCTCTCCATACTTTCCACCCACTCGCTGCAATCGTGCATTCATATACTTATCTGTTGCGTTCGCAAACAATCCATTTACTTTTTCGACGAATTCAAGTTCCTTTTGTCGACGTTTTCGGTCAAGTGGGGCTAATTTCCCCTGCTCTTCACGAAGCTCCTTTTGCCTATCTGATAAATCTTTTCTTTTTGTTGCTACTTGTTCGCGCATTTCTCTCTGTTGCTGTAACAAGTCTTGCTCTCGAGCGATTATCTGATCTCGTCGCGAGGTTGAATCAGCCAGCGTATGCTCATGAGTGCTTAAATTCGTCTGAGCTGCAAATATTAATCCTGATGCAACACTCGTGGCTGCAGGATCACCTCGCCCGACAATCCTTCCTGTAACAGGATCATAAACTGGTGCATTTCGTGCGTCTACCAAAGCGCTTTGGGCCATTGCCAATTCTCTCGTATAACGATTAACATCTCCTTGAGCAGTGCTTATGCTGCCATTTAATGTCACAAGTTCTCGCGCCTGAAGCCCAGCCGGCAGACCCCCTGCTACTATACTTCTATCAAAATCATTTAATTGCGTAGTAATTGTACCCAATCTGTTTGCAAGCGTTCCCGGAGTTGCTGCATTTAGGTCATTGGTTATCTCTGTAACTTGAGTATTTATATCAACTATTTTCGAACTAATTGGATGCACTTCATTTGCAAGCTCAGCATCTGTTTTTATCGCTTCATTTACGACATCCTGAAACGACCCGCTATACTCTCTGTTTTGCAAAATTGTATTCATTGCAGTTTGAAGTTCTGTGGGCAAAAGAGTGGTACCATCCATATAAGCTGCGAAATTTGCGTCTATAGCTGGATAAGTGTCTACAAGTACTTGTCGGGCGCCAGGGTCTCGGTATAGCGCTCGAAGTACTTCAGTTTGTGCTCGAGGAGTTATAGTACCATTTTCTACATAATTATATGCTTCATTTATACGAGCTCTCATGCCGGTCGCACGCGCTACCTCGTGAGCTTCTGCGGCAGTTGCCCCTACAGTTGGGCTTGTTCTATCTTTATACCCTGTTGCACCGTCAAGATTGTAGTGATCTGGACCTATTTGGCCATCTGCAAATAAAAGCGCTACTTCGCGGTCTGGCACCGTGCGACCTGCCATCATCTGTAAAGCCGTATCTGGGTCTACTGCTGTTTTTTCTCGAAGAGAATTGACGAGTTCTCGTTGGTGGCGCGGTATTGCAGCAGTAGGCGCAAAATCAAGACTCGCTCTTCTGGCGGTTGCGACATCAATTGGTTTTGTGGCTGGTGCTGGCGCTTCTGACATATTAGTTTAGTGTTTTGATATAGTTGGACAATCGATCTATAACTTCTTTCTCTTTCATACTGGTTTCTTGCGTTTTAGAGCTTAAATACACTGAATCAAACTGTTTCCACACTCCTTTTAGCTGTTCAAGAAATTGAAGCAGTTGCTCTTGTGTATGTACTTTGGGCATTTCATCTAAAACGATGTTTGATGCAAACTCCATATCATCTTGTGTCATTTCGCCTTTTTCAAACGAATCAAGCATAGCAGTGATAAGTTTTTTCTTGATCTCTTTTTTAAGAGCTTCACCAATAAGTGGTGATTTATGATGAGGTTGGCCGGTATGCATATCTCACTATACCAATAGAAAAAAATGAAAGTCAAGAGGTATTTGCCTTTATAAAAAGTTCAGACGTAGTTTTTGTGGAAACAGATAACGATCTTGCTGAAATAGCAATCTAAATCAAATCATTCTATCAACTATTGGGTTTGGATTTGCAACGGGTTGCGATTGTGCATTCTCCGCATCATTCCCGTCACGATCAACTGCATCTGTAGATTGTAGTGGAGTATCTACCCCACTCGAATCAACTGCAGGACTTTCCTCAGATAGTTGCTCTAAAGGGTCAGCCACAACAGATGGAGTCACAGCACCACTCATTTCGTTTGTCGGTGCATCCCCTGCTTCTATTTGAGGGGGTGTTTGACTGATGACAGGATCTGGTGAAAGTGGAGCTTCAACGTAAGACTGGTCAACATTTTGTAGCGCGCTTTCAGCAGGCTCTGTTATCGACAAATTTTCCTCTACTGTTTCAGTTTGTGGATTTGCTTCAATGTTTTCAACAGTATCAGATGATGTCGGCGCAAATACACTTGTGTCTGATTGCACATTTTGAGACTGTGTATCATCAACATTCACGTCCGTATTGACAGTTTTAGCTTCTTGTGATGTATTAATCTCCTCAGAAAGTGGTGATGGATTTACATTAATACTCGCATCATTTGATGTGATGCTGTCGTGAGTTGGAGCTTGTACAGTTGCATCAATATCCACAGATGTTTGAGCAGTTGAGTCCGTCATAGACATATCAGCAGACTCAGAAGCAATTACTTCTTCTTGAGGTACATTTTCAACCACATCCGGCACCGCATTACCATCTACAAGAGCGGCATCAAATTCTTCCTTCGTAAATCCACACAAATGTACTTGCGTTCCATCATCTTTTACAATATGCGTAAATGGCACGCCAGCAAATTTATTCGAGACTTTCAACATCTCCTCTAAAAATGCGCGATTTTCGGCCACATTTTTCTCCTCATACACTATTCCTTTTTGTGTCAAATATTCTTTTTCCTGACTACAAAATGGGCAATCGGCAATAGTATATATAGTTACATTCATAGTTTGTCTATCTATTCACTATAGATAAGCTTTTATCAAAATTCAATACGCATTGCGTGCAGATACTGTGCGAGGTATTAAAAAAGTAGTAATTGCTCAATTGAATAATTGAAATTGCTCATTGAAAATTGATAACTAAAAGTTAAAAATTAAATATATACCCTCCCCCCGTATGGTACACGTACATGCTGTTGTACCTCTATATCAGTCTAATCAATATATGGTCTGATATACATAGCCACCAAACATATACATTTATATATACCTAAGCACCATTTACTCTCCTGCCCTAAATACCCCTTGACAACTACTCAAAAGTACCACTAATATGATGATATGGCATCAACACAAAGCGGTTTAGAAACAGATTTACACCAGGTCAAAAAACTCGATTCTAATCGAAAAATGGCCTTGGTTTTGCTTATTGGTGGTCTTTTTGTCGCAAGCATATTAGTTGGTCGAATGCTTTCATCTAAAACTCCAGTATCACAAGAAACTCCCGTTGAAACAGATGTCACAACACAGGCGCAGCTTCCTTCAACAAGCCTTGAACTTACACCTGCAACACTATCACTTAAAGTAGGTGAAACTCAAAAAGTTTCAGTTTCTTTATCATCTCTTACAGTTACAGCAATAGATGTGGCTCTTCTTTTTGATCCGGCTAACATATCTGTTAGTGTTATACAAAATGGCGTTGTTTTTGACACAGTTATACAATCTAAAACAAATGCGGGACAAATTCTGTACTCAGCAGCGGTAAACCCAACCAATAAAGATAGTCTTAGAACAGGTGAAGTAGTTTCATTTATGGTTACTGCTAAAAAAGCATCCACTTCAACAATCAGTTTTGATCCACTTAAAACCAAAACGGCTCTAAATGGCGAAAATACACTCGGTAAAACAAATGAGACAACTATTACTGTCACCAAATAATGAATAAACAACGCGTGCATCAATCAAAACGAGGAGAAATAGCAACTATTCTTACTATTGCGACATTTGGCCTCATGATTGCAGGAGCTTTAATTGGCTCTAATCTTGGCAAACGAACCACCACAAATTCACAAGCTGCATCTCCCACATATTTTTGTAATCGCCCATGTAGCGTCAGTAATGACAGATGTGGTGGAGGCACCAAATGTATAAGACGAAGCGAAGCATATGGCGGAAGTAGCAATCAGTTTACTTGTTGGGACAGTGAAATATGTGGCGACACAGATCCAAATGCAAAAAAGAAATTTGGCGAAGCGTGCGAAAACAACAGTGATTGTGGAAAAGATAATGGTGTTCAAATGACATGCAAGATCACTAGAGGTTCACAAGCGGGAACATGCGCCCTTAGCAACAATGATATTTCTGGAGGAGATTTAGTCGCCAGAGCCGCTTGTAAAACACAAACAGGAAACGAATCAAACTGGAAAAGAGGCGCGTGCTTTGACCTATTTACCTCAGACGGCTCATGTACCGACTCAACATTTAGCTGCGAGTGTCCAGATCAAGGCACTACAAAGAGAAAATGGAACGCAGCCACAAATACATGTGTAAATGATTCTGCCTGTCCAAGCAATAAAGTGACATTTCGTGGAACAGTTACCAAATCTGGCACAGCTCCCGCTGGTGCGTACCTAAAAGTAGGTGCATGTAAATTTGATGGAAGTGCTGTAGTTTGTAACCAAGGCACCTATGCCACAGCGCTCACACAAGGCGGTTCATACACCCTCGCAGTAAACGAGACCGATGCAATAGAAAAAGAAATTGGATTGATTGTATATCCAGATTACTATGATGCATCGGGCAATGTCATATCTCGCATGAGTCCTTATCAAGTAGCTGCTACTCGCTGTAGCGATGTCTATACTCCCACGGGTAGTGTAGAGCAGCGATTAGATCCGGGTTCAAGTGGAAGTATCTGTCTTGCAAAGTTTAAACCTACTGTCAAGACAACGTGTAATGTAGAAAGTTCTAACTTTAATGCCACTGTTTCCAGTGGTGGAGCATCAAGCACAAAAGAAGTAAATGGAAAACTGGTTATGGCAGGCGGTAAACCAGCCTCACTTGCAAAATTCATCGTCAAGATGAAGAAATGCCTATTCGATATTAATGGAGACATTGAAGTGTGTGTAAATCCTGAGCAAAGGCAAGTAAGTATAGATCCTGCTACATATAACCCAGATGAGTCGTTTAAGCCTTACACTTTTGGACAAGTATCACTAACTAGTCGAGATGCGGTAGTTATTGAACTTCAAGCACAACAAGTGCCAACTGGCACAACAGTGCGAATATTAGGTTGTCTCAAAGAATCGGTTTCTGCAGGCTCATATACGTGTGTTTGGGAAAATGCATCTGTTGCACCAAGTCCATTGGAGCAAAATTTCCAAGTAGTTTTCCCTGAAACATCTGGAGAAGTTGTAAAGACAAAAACAATAAAAGGAAAAATATCATGGACGGGCAATATTCCAGTAGGAAAACTATTTAAACTTCTCTATAACTGTTCAGTAGATGCAGACAATGGCCTTACCTGTAGCGAGCAAAAATGGGTCACCCCCGATGTGAAAAAAAACTCAGTCGATTACATAATACCCGCTGCAAATGTTGGCGGAGACGACAATCGACATGAAATAACACTTAATGGATTTAACAGCGGCGCATTCCCAGAAGGCACTACAGTGACGGCTCCTGGGTGTGCAAAGCAAGGCAGATATTCACAAGATTGTCTTATCGAAAATATAAATAACATTTCAGGAGATGTAGTACAGGACTTCCAAGTCAACTTTCCTGCTGCAGGTCAATGTAACTTTGCAGCCATAACTCAAGTCACAGACGTACATGGCAATGCCTTACGTCCTGCCTTTGAACGCCCAGAACAGTGGAAATATTCAAATAACAAGGGTGGAACCGAAGCTTTTAGAAATAATTTTAGATCTTCCTATAAGAGTGAAAAAATTCTTTCTGCATCTGATGATTATGTCATCTCTGATGGGCAAGAAGGTGGCGTCGACTACAAACGAGGAGATCAACTTTCCTGGAAACTAAATTATGACCCAATTCAATACAAGCTTTTGGGAAACAATATACGCGTGTGTGATTACGATGCAGATCCAGACAAAATAAATGGCACTAATTGTGTGGACCACACAAACACTTCAGGAAATCTATTAAATACCACTACAGTAACTGTCGACTGTGGTAAAAAAATCATCGGTGGCTGGTGGTTTGAACCACTTCCTCCAACGCCAACTCCTCAATTGTATGGAGATCTTAAAATTGCTGTGGCCGGCTATAGCTTGGGCTCAAAAGTAGCTGAAAAGTTTGGCAAATGCGATCTGGGAGCAATACAAGGAGCGCTCAGTGCCGGAGGAAGAAAAAAAGGATATATGCAATGGTTTAGAAATCAGTGGGGATATCGTGCAGAAATTGAAAATAAAGAAACAGGTGAAGTATTTAAGTCACAAAGCGTGAAAGGATCAAATATTGAATTTAGTAAAATTCCAGTTGGAAAATACTCAGTAGGATTAGAAGGTACGAATATGGAATTTGTTGAGCCTGATGATGCTTGTACCAATGATGTAGTTATCACTGCTCATTTAAAATATGGATCTATTGGAGCAATGAGCGTGCAGTCTAGTGGTACTACTGTTACTCTTCCAATAGTCCTCGTACAAGATTCTGGTCTTAGCTGTGACACTCGAACCACATGCAGCGCGTGTAAAAACCCAGGAGCAGGTGAAAAGGCTGGTCAGTGTGGCCCGGCAGGTATGTGTTGCGGAGGCGATGCTGGTAGTGGCGAGCAATCGGGCGGAGCAGGATGTTGGTGTACCAATGAAAATCAATGTAAAGCAGCAGACGGTGGTAAAGGAGATTGGAAAGGTGACAAAGGTTATTGTGATCAATCGGACGGCAAATCAGGTGACGGACTATGTTGCGTGCGTGCTGCAAAACCATCATGTGAGCAGCGCGGCCTTCCAGCAGGGTGCAGCGACGATGCCAAGAGTCCACCATCTGGCGGCGCGGGTGGAGGACAATGCACAGATAAAAGTGGAACACCAAGACAAGCTTGTGGCAATCTTAACAAATGTAATGTAGATGGTGGTTGCGACCCTGCATGTTGCTCTGCAAATACTGATTGTCCTACAGGTCAATCATGTGGCATAGGCAATGGCGGTTGTAAAAGCGGAAAATCATGTGGCGTGAGTGTGCCGGGTAGTCGTAGCGGCACTCTTCCACCTCCTCCTACTGCGCAAAAATGTGATAACGTAGGAGGTACGTGTACTAACCTTGGAGCAAGTGGATGTCAGGCAGAAGGTGGTTCAAGCTATGGCCCACAAGACTGTGGCACATCAAGAAGTAGCGTTTGCTGTAAATTCCCAGAAGTAAAGGCCGAATGTAAAAATTTTGGAAGTGTTGGTGGTGAATGTAAATCTGCATCGAGTTGTAATAATTCAACACATACAAGCGTGGGTCGATATGGATGTTCCAACGCAAGCAATATATGTTGTGTAAAGCGTCCTGTTCGTGAAACAGCGCCTTCACCTATTGCGGGTGGAAATACTTCACAGTGTAGTACTGCTGGCGGAATATGCGTAGGAAGAGGAATATGTGTATCAGAGGGCGGAGATATAGTCGCGCCTGATTCTTGTAGAGCACGAGGAAGTGAAGCAGTATGTTGTAAGTTTAAAGGCGTTACTCCCCCACCAGCAAGAGAAGAGCCTGTCACCGGACCAAACTGTCCAACAACTGGAACAGACAGATGTGGATTTGAACCTGTTGGCGGACGCACCGCTTGTAAAATAACTTCAGGAGCTGTAGCAATACAAGGCTATTGCTGCCCAGATAGCACACCAGATTGGGATGGTTCACGATGTGTTACTACTAGGTCTGGTGGCTCACCTCTTCCACACTGTCCAGCAATTATTGGTAATAGATGCAAATTCCCAGGTACTACCGCTGGCGGACGAGTTGCATGTTTTGATGGCTCAGATAATACAAGAATAGCAGCACATTGCTGCATGGGAAGCACGCCTGATTGGGATGGATCAAAATGCGTGAATTTGAGCGTATCTCCACCACCAGCTGGTGACTTATCTTGTGTCCCACCTCAGGTACTCCCAATACTAAACGCAGCTTTAGAAAATGCACGTAGTGAATGTAACCTTATTCCAAATTTTAATTTTGATAAGTTCAGCTATTCGTGCGACCTTCACAAAGAATCTGGTCCAGATAACGACAAGTATACGTGTGATGTCCATACCGAAGGAGCAGTCGATTGGAATCCAGGCGCATGTCTTGATGCAATCAAGGCAGTTGAAGCTATTGTTGCACTAAATATATACGATCCTGCGTGTCGAGCAGTTGTATTTGCAACAGGTGTATATAAAGGATGCGTCGCCGACGGAGCTGGAGCTATCGCAAGCGCAAGTAACGAACTAAGTAGCGCATTGAATAATACGGTTAAAAATACAGTTTTGTGGGGAGATAAAGATGTAAGAATTACAGATGCATGTAAAAATCCGCCCGCAAAAGTATGTAGCAACGGTTGTTTAGCGACAGAATATTCACAACGGATGTCTGCATGCTTGAGTACAGTCCAAGCGGTACAAGAGCACATACCAGCCATTTGGAATGCTATGAGATCTGCGGCATCAAGCTGTGGATCACGATTTTCAGCCTTTGATGCAGGCATTGCCTTAGACAATAACGGCAAAAAGACAATAGTCGAAGTTGAGGTAAGTGTCTGTGACAAAAATGGAGTATGTGAAAAGAGAGTAAAGAATGTATCTATAAAACCAGGTCAAAAAGGCGATATTCGACAATCCATTACAAAGGTCGAGACAACTGAAGGACTCGATGATAACTACACAATGTCATGTAGCATAAAATATGATGATGGTACAACTGCAGCCTGTCCAAGCATAGAAACCAAAAATGACACAAGTGTTAATATGAAACTAGAAAGTGGTGCAACCGGCCAAATAACTGGACAGACATCCTCAACACTTGACCTTGCTGACTGTGACCAAGACAATAGAATCACGACGCTTGACTTCACACGAACCGCCAATGCATTCGGTCAAAAAGGTGCAAATATCAAATGTGATACTGATCTTAATGGTCAAATAGATGTACTTGACCTTTCAAATGTCATCCGACACTTTGATCGAGAAGTAGTAACAACTCCAGTAGAAACACCAGTCGAAACTACACAATAAAAACTTGGCATTACTTTCTATAGCCTGAACAAAGTTGAGAGTCATCTCAAATCCCCTTCCCACCCACACCGTCATCTCGAATCCCTTCATGGGTGAGAGATCTAGTCAAACGTTCTATGTGACCAGATTTCTCAGTCGCTTCTCTCCTATCGAAATGACAAGGAGCCTATTGTCATCTCGAACCCTTTATGGGTGAGAGATCTCGTCCACGTTTTAGTATCGTCTGACCAGATTTCTCAGTCGCTTCGCTCCTATCGAAATGACAACGGTGTGTTTTGTCATTCCGAAACGAAGTGAGGAATCTCGTCCACGTTTTATAAAACGATTGACTAGATTTCTTACGTCGCTTCGCTCCTATCAACATGACACTATCGTCTTTCAATTCCTAGCCTTAATTTTCCTCTACTTACTCTTAATTAGCAATTATTAATTTATCTATAAATACCCCTTGACTTGGATAAAAAAAGTATCTTACAATGCATGTATGGCTGATTTTTCTGTCAATAATAGTGATATTGCCCAAATACAAGGCATGCATAGCCACAAAAAAGCAATGCTTGTGGTTGGACTGTTAGTACTTTTTGTTTTAAGCATGACGTTTGGTCGAAAAATGTTTCAAAAATCCACTAACAATGCAATACCTACACCATCTGTAGCATCACCTGTAGAAACAGCCGATCAAGGTACGCTTGCGGGCAAAACAACACTCTCAATTACTCCTAATACAGGCACACTTGCTGTGGGCGAAAGCACAAGTTTTAGTGTTTTATTAACAGGCATACCAGTTAGCGCAATTGACCTCGTAGTAGCGTTTGACCCAAGCGTTGTGTCTATCTCAAATATTGTAAAAGGTCCTTTATTCGACCGTATTTTGCGTAGTAAAGTAGAAAATGGCAAAATATATTTCTCAGGTGTCATAAATCCCGATAAATTAGCACAAATAAGCGAGGGAGAAGTTGTTTCATTTACCGCGACCGGCATTGCATCTGGAAGTAATTCACCTATCACATTAGTTCAAGAAGATATACAAACAGCACTCAATGGCCAGAACACGCTGGGAAGCCTTGTGAATGCAGCAGTTACGGTAACCAAATAATACATGAATCAAGATACATATAATTTCAATATGGATATGCCTCAACAACATCGTAAAAACATGCATATGAAAATAGCACGCACGATTTCAAAAAGAACAGGAGAAGTCGCTACAACCCTCATTATTGGTTCTCTTGTGGTTATGGGTATCGGCATGCTTATCGGCAATATTTCACAAAGACGTGTGGCTATCACTTCTCAAGCCCGCTGCCCCGCCGACTTTACATCAGGCCCTCGAAATGGCAAAGACTGCGCAAATTCAAACATTGCCTGTGGACTGCGAATTATTAAGGATACGTTTAAAATCAAGGAAGTCGTAGATGAAAATGGCGTGCCTACAGGTGACGTCGATATTCGCGGTAATATTTGTTATACCAGCAATCTAACCTCAGGCGCCCATCAAGGACTTCTTTCCGTTACAACCGAGCACCCCGGCAAAGCCGCGTGTTATAAAACGTTAAGTACATGGAGACACAGCGCATTTCACCCTGGAGATCATCCAAAATGTGATCAAACAGGTACGTGGGCAGTCCTTAATCCAAAAACTGCTATCCCACCGCGATTTAAAGAGGTTGGAGCACAAAATTATTTTAGCATGACTGTCAAACGACCAAAGGTAGGAGAACCCTGTTTAAGCCTAAACTACTATACCATGGGTCAACAGGGCGGCGGCGGAGCTGGTGACAATAATAGTATTTTAGATATGGGACCACTCGTGTGTCCACCAACGGGCGCTACACCAACCCCTACCCCCACATGTGCACCGGGAGTGAGTTGCCCAACAGCAACACCCTCGCCCACATGTGCACCGGGAGTGAGTTGCCCAACAGCAACACCCTCGCCCACATGTGCACCGGGAGTGAGCTGTCCTACAGCAACACCAACCGTCACGCCAACCGTGACTCCTTCTCCTACCAATTCATGTCCTGCGGTAACTACAATTTCAGGAAAACTTGTAATAGAAGGTCAACTTCCAGCAATTTGCACTACTCAAAACTGTAAATTTAAAGTATTTGCGTGTGCTCCAAACCCTAAAGACGGTGGACAAAGCATTGAATGTCGATCAAGCGAGGGTGGAGCCACTTATGGCAACTCTCCTCAATTTGCTTCAGGCCCTGAATGGAAATATACCATATCAAATGTTCCAACAAACATTGCCAAAGTAGGCGTATGGGTTGAGCGATTTATCTATGACGCAGCGGGCAACCGAATTGTAACGTTGCCATGGGATCAAGAAGCACTCAATTGTGCGACAAGCTCAAGAGCACGAGGTAGAAGCATATCTGACTGTTTCATAGAACTAAATAAGGAAATAGCATGTAAAGCCGAAAACGTAGATTTTAAACTTAAATTTCCCACTCCAACTGGTCCGCTGTGTCCAGAAAACAAGGGTTCGATAACTGGCACCGTAACAGTAATTGGAAATCTGCCAACAGTGTGTACTGGGCAAGATTGTAGATTTAAAGTAAATATTTGTGCTAGAAAAGGCGCTCGAATCGAATGTAACCGCGCACAAGGTGGACAAACATATGCAACAGCAATAACGGGCGCCGGGCCACAATATCAATTTACCGTAACCGGCGTTCCCGTGGGCCAAGAAGTGGGAATGTATGTAAATCGAGGAGTATACACTCCTTCCGGCACACTACTTGAACTTTTCAATGCCGGACTTGTCTCAGCCCTTCAATGCACGGGTGGCACCAAAGTTCAAGGCGAGTTGCGAGAATATTGTTTCTTACAAGTTCCAGCATCAGGCGCCTGTAGCATAGAGCAAAACTACCAAGTCGATTTTGGCACTCCCCCAACACCTCAAGCCGCTCGCATCAAGGGAACAGTGCAAGTATTTAGCTGTGTCGAGCCTGAATATGTACAGGTAAACATTTGTGAAAGCGATACTACATGTAATGACCCTGTTGCAGTTCGTCATGAAGTTGGAAATACTCCAAATGTTCCAAATACTGTCTGGAAAATAAAATCTCTACCAGGACCAAGAACAAATTTATATGTATATGAATATCTTATGACTAAAGGTCCACATGCAGCCCTCATTACTGCTGGAAATAGTTATCGTATGCCGGGATCTATTGGTCATATTATGCAAAGTGGCCGACGCACAAGTCACTATTCAGATCGTCCAATAGATAAATATGTCCGACCAGCTTTACCTGGCGACAATATCGTAGACTGGACTATACATATTGATGAATACTGTGGCAATCCAACCAACACTCCAACTCCAAGTCCTACAATTGCTCCCGGCGATTGTGGAACTGCATGTTCAACCAGCAATCCACAACAGTGTATGCCCGATTTAACATGCAGGTCAGAGTTTTATCATCCAATTGGAGCAGGAAATTGTTGGGCAGCTCGATGTGAACCGACACCAACCCTCTCACCTACTCCAACGGGAGTTGTAGGTGGAAAATGCCAAGAAGCTTGTAGAACTACGGGTCAAGCATGTGATAGTGATCTTGAATGCTACTCATTTGATAATAGATTGCCAGGTATCACACCATTTCCTTGTGACCCAACACGATTTACCTGTCATAACACACGCTGCGTAAATCCACTCAATCCCAGTAGTCAAACATGTGAAAATCCAACACTTACACCAACAAATTCCCCAACACCAACGCCAGGACTGTGTAAATGGGAAGCAACAGACTTCGTAAAGGAGAAAATGCCCGATGGAACGCTTCGAGTAATGGATGAAATTGACCAAGACAACGTGAAATATTTCACCATGAATGATGAACAACGCAAGCGTCATGGTGATGGCATTATTCCACCGGCCCCAGCAGCCTACGGATATCGATTTAAAGATGGAATTAACTATGTATCTATTGCCAAACCAGAAAGTGATTTCTGGCCAGTTGTTGTCGCAAGCAATGACGAACGTGGCCTTACCTACCAATATGCACGAGGTGAATATGCCTGCGTCAAGCTTTACTATGACTCTGCAACATACAACATAGTTGGGCAAGAAATTCCCACACTCACAATTGATGGACGTGACGTGCGGGTACAGCCATTTAGAAGGACTGACGACGAGATATGTGGGCTTCCATTTGCATGTAATTTGAGCTACAAATATGGATGGATACTCGAAAGAAAGCCAAACATTCCAACGCCAACTGGCTCCTCATGTCCTATCCAAGTAGATGAATGCACGCCACGCAACTTTACAGTAGAAGAAGTCAAGGAACAAACAACCAATGTAGAGTGGGATGCGCCAAGAGCATGTCCACAATTTAACCCGGGCGAAGGAAAAGATGTATATTGGATATTAGTTCGGGAAGGGCAAAATGGTCCAGTAGTATCATCTCGTGGACCTATTGGTGACCATGACACTGGTGTAAAAGCGCGAGATAATTATCTTTCACGAGTGCAAAAATCAATCACTGCATGGCAGCCAGGTATCACCTACTATGCATACCTGTATGCCTATCAAGAAGGCAGTGCACCTGAGTGTAAGAGTCCGCCAGCAATCGTCCCGTTCACTCGTGACGGCGAAGACGAACCTACCAATACACCAACGCCTGGACCAGTCGATGGCGATTTAAAAACTCAGCAAATAGACTGGATTCTTGATAACAAAGGCATATGTTGGTCAGCATGGTCTGATGGATCATGTAGAATCGCTCCAAATAGTGCCAAGGAGTGGTGTGAGAGCTCTGCTGACACTCGATTTAAATGTAAAGCTCCAGAAACATTTATAAATGGAGGCATGGTGTCACAGATCATGCTCAAACCAGATCAAAGTCCAATAACCATAAACTATAAATCTGTCCACTGTAGCATGTGTCATTCGATCCCTGTCCCCGGATCAAATCCTGCCTACAATGCTTCATATTGTGAAACCGGAGTCCATGGCGATGCGCAAGAGACCGATAATGGCACATACACTTTACAACCTGGCAAGTGCTATCAACTAGAAAGAACAAACGCATCAGGTAGAAACCTTCGAGTTACCGAAATTGGATGTGGCAATGCTCTCACTTCAACGTGTAAGAATAAACAATCAGGTGGACCCAATACAAGCAATAAATCAAATAACACCCCATCCCTCACTACTCTTTCAGTACCTGCAATATTTAATATTGCCAACAATGGTAGTAACGTGGTGAGTGAAGTAACTGCAAAGCTTTGTGAAAAAGGCTCGTCCATATGCGAACAGGCAGCAAAAGTAGTGAATATAGGCAAAGGTCAAAACCTTCGATTTGAGCAGCTATTCACACAACTGCAAAATAATAGACTCAACGCTACAAAACGCTATACCGTCTCAGCAACACTTAAATACACTGATGGAAACACAGCACAACTACCTGAACGTGAACTGGGCATTGATAATCCACTAAGATTTAATGTAGATATTGCAGCAGATAGTAAAGTTAATTCAACCACAGTAACCGAGCGACAGGCCGCCGACTGTGATAAAGACGGTGTACCAACAGCAAAAGATCTTAGCTTCATGTATGCCAACTGGGGTTCAGACAAATGTGATGTAAATGGCGACGGACGCACTGACTCAAGTGATGGATCCATAGGAATCAAGTGGAACGATATAAGCGTCGACTAATCTCGGACCCTACGCGCTATTCAAGGATTTATTTCGCAATGACGGTTTTAATACAGCGTCATTCCCGTGAAGGCGGGAATCTATATTATAGATCCTGCGATCGAGACTAGCTTTTCTTTTTCCCCTTAAACACACCCATCTCCTTCAGCTTCCACATGAAAAGTGCGCCCATGTTACGTGCGCCGGAGTCTACAACAAATCGAAGCGCTTCTTCAAGTACGGGGCGAGGATGGGTTTTGGCAAGCTTTATATAGAGGCTCTTGCGACGTTCATCGCACAATTTTTCCGACAAGTGCACTCCATATGATTGGAATTCTCGCGAAACATATTTGTCTTCGAGTGGATTGAAATTACGCAAAACATCTTTTATTGTCTTCATGTTTTTTATTTATTTGCTTAGCTAAATAGCTAAGCAGTTCCTCTTTATCTATAGATGCAACGCCAATTCGACTATCTGCTGCGCCATAGTACACGTAATATCTACCCTCCCATTCAATATCTCCACACGAAAAGACAACGTTATTTACATACCCTATGTTTTCATATTCAGTTTCTGGCCAAAAAATCGGCTTTTTACTTCTATAGAGAATTTTTTTAGGGTCTTCAAGATCAAGAAGTAATATTCCTAGACTATATTTAAAAGATCCATCTTCAAACTTTTCTACTCCATGGTAAAACAGCAGCCACCCGAGATCTGTTTTTATCGGCACGCCTCCTGCTCCTATTCGCTCACTGTCCCACCCTGTATCTGACTTAGTACAAAGCACTTCTCCTTTTTCAAAATAGGCAATAGAGTCGGAGTACGATATCCAAATATGAGGAAATATTCGATGAATGAGAGCGTATTTGCCATTTATTTTCTCTGGAAATAATACGCCATCTTTTGAATCGATGTCAGGCAAAATCACTCCAAAGCGTTTATAGGTGATAAAATCATCGGTTTGCGCCAAGCAACATCTTAGCCGCCACGGCACATGCATATGATCCCATGAATTTACCTTCTTTGTACCCTCGTGATAAATAGATGGGCCGTTATAGACGATATAGTAGGTGTTGTCGAGTTTTGTAATACGAGCATCCTCTACTCCAAATTCTTCGTAAGGGTTGTTCTCATCAGGCTCATACACGGGGTTTTCAAAACGTTTTTCAACAGTTTCTGGGTCTGATAAGACCGCAAGACCAAATGTTGAGTAATGTACTTCCCCCATGGCCCTGTAGAGAACGTAAATTTTTCCGTCTTTTACCGTTACGCCAGGGTTGAAAATACACTTTGCCTCCCACCATTGATCGGTTGTAGCATTTGGGGCAAGAATGGGATTTTTGTTTGAACGAGTAAGTACAATATTAGCCATAGACGTTAGTATACATTCTTATACAAAATATTTCTCGGCAAACAAACTTTGGTATAATACATTCACGTTCGTATGATATTAGAAGCACACCAACTCAATCCCAACTCCCGCTTAGCCGTTGAAGGACTTGCTCTACTAGGTCATCCTCTCGTTGAAAAGGCCATTGAAATCTCCTATGGCTATCTAAGCGACAAACCTCGAAAACAACCATTCTTTGAACAAAAATCGCTCTTTGATCACTCAATCGAGGTTGGCTCAATTGTAGCGACACTTTTTCCCGAGGACCCAGAAGTTATATCTACAGCGATACTCCATGACGTAATAGAAGATGTTGACGAAGAAGATATTTATAATGTACTTGAAGATGAATTTGGTAGTCGAGTTGCCGAAGGAGTTGCAAAACTAAGCGAAGATAAACGTCGAGGATTTCCTGGCAAACGAAATGCATATGTGTCAGAAATAGCCGACCCTGTCAGAGTTGAAGATGAGCTCGTTGCTATTTCACTCGTTGATAAATATGTCAATGTTCGTGATATGAATTTGGTCTATAGAGAGCTACTAAAGGCAACAGGAGACACACACCTTGCCGCTGCCCTTCACTACGGCGCTTTTTATTCTGCGCCCCACGAATCACAGCGATTTTATACCAATCATATTGCAGCAATTCATAATAGGCTTGGAAATCTAGAGCAATTTACACCACTTATTGATACCTATAGCCAAGAGCTAGAAGAATGGCATCGAATTTTTACACCACCTAATAATTACGAAGATGGAATAGATAGTGATACCTCAGCCAAGCTGCGACGTGAGTGTTGGAATACATGTCGTAGTCTAAATCACGTTCTAAAAGATCAAGATCTTCCCTTTGCAGTTGCAATTGCAGGATCTGTGGCATATGGTGCAGGAGTTAGAACAGATGCAAGCGGCAACAGCTATCTTCATGATATAAATCTCGTTTTGCATGACCCTGAAACACTGTTGCCCGTGTCTTCTAGTCTTGCAAGCGCACAACAAATCTTAGCTCAAGATCTCTTCGTAAGTACGTATGAAGACTTAACTCAACAAATACGGTCATTTTGTGCTCGCCATAACATACATATTGCATCAGAACCCGGACTCATTCGTACACATGGGGCTTTTTATGTAGAAAGCTAAATAATGCTATCTATGCCCCTTAGAATGGGTCAGTTGCCTGTACAATAGAGTCATAATAATATGGATAACAAAAACATCGTTATTACAGGGGCGCACGGACTTATTGGTTCAATTCTTTCAAAAAATCTCATTGACAGTTACAATCTTTCTCTTCTTGCAAAATCTTCATGCGATTTAACAGTATATGAAGACGTTTTAAAAAATGTTCCATCAAGCACTGACACCATTATTCACCTTGCCTGGAAAGATGCTCCCCTTTATGAAAAGGGCATACTTGATAGCGACAATATTCATATGACACTCAATGTCTTAGAAGTTGCCGTACAAAAAAAAGTCAGACGTGTTATTTTAGCTTCATCAGTCCATGCAAATGAGTACAGAGCAAGTTTTTTGAATTCTGAGTCATTTCGAAGGAGCCAAGCGACTGAGAACTCTGGTCACATAAAACGTTTGACGAGATCTCTCCCCACCGACGTGGTGGGCTGGCCCTCCGATTCGGAGGGTCGAGATGACAGGCGGGAGGTCTCGGAGATTTGCGATGTCGTCTCGCAAGACTGGCCCACCTCTATCTATGGCGCAACAAAGCTGTATTTTGAAGCACTTGGCCGCTACTACGCTGCCTATAAGGGTCTAGAGGTAGTTGTCCTTCGCCTCGGTGGCGTAAACAATGAAAATTCCCCTTTTGCAAAAGATGAGGTTGACTATGATAAAATTTTCCTCTCGCACGAAGACGTGGTGGCTATTGTCAAAAAATATATTGACATGGAAGTAATTCCCCACAAATACGAATCGGCGTATGCGATCTCTAATCACTTACCCCCTCAAAATTGAAAAAAGAGCTATACTAATTTTATGTCTACATGGCAAGTAAAAATTGATGCATTTCTTTCTAAAAATCACATCATTCCTCTGTTTCCATATGAGCCAAATAAAACCGTTCACACACATTTCGCCACATTTTCATGGCAAAATAACTATTCAACATTTATTAAAAAAGACGGTCGTGAGTATTTTATGAAGATAAATATCAATTCCCAGTACTTAGACGATCTGGAAAAACAGGTGTTATTTATGCAACTCCTTCAAAAACATCAACTTTCCTTTATTATTCCACACGTGTACGAATGGAGCTTTGACAAAACACTCCCCTACTATATCGCCGAAAAAATAGATGGCGAAACCCTGGGCAATTCAGTACGAACAAAAGAAGAATACATGTCAAATGACATTATAAATATTCTAATCAAAGGACTCGATCAGATCAAAACACTTGAGAATAATAGTACCCACTGGTATGTAACAAAAAATCAAGAATGGCTATTGCAAAAATTATACTCCCTTCAACACGATGAGAAAATCATATCTATTATTGGAAAAAAATGTGCCGATACCATACATCAAACCATACTAGATACTAAATACTCAATAATACATACTCCGCTATGGGGAGATCCTGCACCAAATAACATTATAGTAACGCACGACTATAAATGCGCAATGATCGACTTTAAGCCCTTTACCATAGGCTACCAACATGCTGACATAGCTGAATTTGCTTCATTTTGCGTTTTTAGTCAAAAGGGACAAGCATTTCTCTCATCCTTCTACTCCCAATCACCTACTCTAGATCTTCAACAATTCAATGCATTCTACCTCATATTTCTTATTGATCGACTTTACTCCATATTATGGTTAGAAAAACGAGAACAACTAGAAAAACAACTTGAAAACCCAAAAGAGTATTATATTGACAAGATAGTGAGCGAACTAAAAACTATACTAACTGACTAGATTTCTTTCGTCGCTTCGCTCCATCGAACAGGACATTGTGTGTACAGTCATTCCGATACGAAGTGAGGAATCTCGTCCACGAAAGACTGTCATCTCGAGCCCTTCTCCTCCCCCCCTCCGAATCGGAGGGCCAGCCCACCACGTCGGTGGGGAGAAATCTCGTCCACGTTTTATAAAAACCATTTGACCAGTTTTCTCTCTCTCTGCCGGCTGGCGGATCGAACAGGACACTAAATTAGTATTCTTAATTATTAACTGTCACGTTAACATAATTCACTATGCCCGGGTATAGTATATTGAGCGACCTTTACCATGAGTAAAGAGAAGTCCCAACATTGCAAGTCGAGATAAATCGCGTGACGCTGTTATTTGTGAAACTTGACACATTTTTTGTACTTGCCTATTAGTAATCCTGTTGTCTGGGTTTGCAAAAATTTCCAAAATCATCTTTTGCCTTCGATTAAGCTTTGTGAGTTGATTTTCTTTTTCAGTTAGGTTGTTGTAGCTTGTATTTTGGATAGCGTGCCCGATCTCTTTCAACTGACACTCGTGCGCTTTTGCACAAAAAGATATCCACCGAGTTAATCGGTTTGTTGTATTTTTGTCATTTATTAGTTGTAAAAACTCGTGGCGGTGCTCTAAATAATAACTTTCCATTTCATAAAGTTGGTGACAATCATATCCTTTCTTAAATAGAAAGATATCGCCGATGAGAGAAGCAAACATTATTTTTGCCTCTGATACAAGGCCGAGATCGTATATGGATAAATAGATAAGCCC
>Ga0163152_10000985_pt1 | contig 46278 bp, 122 predicted proteins | sample OliLakLV19MP8IB2_FD_148635 | JGI IMG/M metagenome (GOLD analysis project Ga0163152, IMG submission 148635) | Freshwater microbial mat bacterial communities from Lake Vanda, McMurdo Dry Valleys, Antarctica - Oligotrophic Lake LV.19.MP8.IB-2 | ecosystem: Environmental > Aquatic > Freshwater >...
GTAGAGAAGTGTTTGACCATTCCTGAAGCTACCTACAAGCGGCTCAAAGCTGCTTGGAAAGGTGCTGAGGACCCCACCGAATACGCACAACGTGCTGAAAGTGAGAAAGTGTCATGAATCTCGCCAAAGAAGTCAAGCATGCGGGCAAGTCGGTCAAGGTGTTCTATGACGAGGACCCTATCAATCCTCGTAAGGAGTACGACAACATCACCGAAATCGCACACTGGCACCGAAGGTATGACTTCGGCAAGCAGGTGGACAGGGGTATCACTTCGGAGGAGATGGTAGAGCTGGCTAAGGAAGCGGGTGACCCCATCCTAGCTATCCTACCTCTGTATCTGTACGACCATTCGGGCATCACGATTAGCGTGGGAGCCTTCACGTGTGGGTGGGATTCGGGTCAAGTCGGATGGGTCTACATCACGCAGTCCAAGTCGGACATGATGGGATGCCATGGCTGGACCACCGACCAGTACGAGAATGCCATCCGAAGTGATGTCAAAACCTACGATGACTACCTGACCGGACAGGTGTTCGGATATGTGGTCGAAGGTAGGGATGGTGAGACATTGGAGTCCGTGTGGGGCTTCGTGGGTGACCTGGAATATTGCCTCTCCGAAGGTAAGACCACTGCCGAAGAGTGCGAGGATCCTGCTGATGTGCGGGATGCCGAGGAGCTGGTTGGTCGGGTTACCTACGCGAGTGTCGTCTAATGAAGGTCAATGCAGTCTCTCTAAACGAAACCCGTTACTTCAACTTCAAAGATGAGGATAAGCCCTACATCAAGGAAGTTCGTAGTACCTATGCTTACAACCCGGAGTCATGTACTCATCTGTGTGAGCTGACTCCGAGTTATGAGCTTCGATTCCTTCACACCTACATCATCTGGGAAGGTGATCCTTCGGAGGATAAGCGAGCCGAATTGGAGGAGCGCTACTGTCATGAAGGAAGCGAAGATACCTACATGCACTGCTCCACGGTTCAACGTCTCGATTGCCCTAAAAAGGAATGTGGGGAATTCGAGGACATGGAGGAAGCGTGTGAGTATCTGCAAGGTAACTGGCCTCTTTAGAAAGGAGCATCATGAAGCATAGGTGCGATGGTTGCGGTAAGGAGCGGTTGGATGTGCGCAGCATTGGGCGCGATTCCAATGGCGACCCTGATGCACCTGACATGTGTTTCATCTGCCGCAAAGAAGGTGAACGTGGGAGTGTGTGGAACGATAAGGTGAAAGGATATGTGCATCATACCTTGACCGACAATGACCTGGAGCCAATCCCATGAATGTCGCTGAAAGTGAGATGAGAGAGCTACGAGAGCGAATGGGATTGTTGATTACCAAGGCTTACTTCGTAATTAGGAATGCTAACAAGCATCTGTCCATACCTGAATGTGAGCGTAGGGCATTGGATCTGATTCAACAGGTTATACAGGAGGCTACATGAACGATAAACCGCGATTCAGGAGCAAGACAGATCGGGATCTGATGGCTCTGGCGCTGGCCATGGATCCCACCATGGCGGAGGGTGTACGCAAGCTCTTTCGGATGGGAGTGCGTAACATCCGACATGACCGTATCCTGTTCACCAACGTGGGTGGGACTCCTTTCGAGGTGCCCGACCCTGGCGCCTGGAGTGGAGATATCAACCCTCATGTGGGCATCATGCTTCTACGTACCCGAGAGGGTGAATGGTGGCTCAATGGCTTCTAGGTTCCGTGAGATTACACGGGAGGATGTGGGCAAGGCGCTCTTTCCCTTCAACGGTCGGAACTACAGCGTGTCCGGTTTCATTGGTCGCATCATGAAACAGGATGTGGGTAAGCGTGTCTATCTGGTGATATTCTCCAGGTAGAGAATGATGCGCAGCGGGCAAAGCGGCACACTACTTCTACGGACAGGTGAGTCAATGCATGAAACATATGTGATTCAGGGTATCATGTCGGGAAGCATCCTGTGTGATGAGTTTTCGATGTCGGATGAGGGTAAGGCTCGGCTTGCAGCTAAGGGCCTTCTCATGTCACCTATGTTTGAGGGCGATAGTGTGCGCATCATCACTTGTGATGGTGAGCTTGTGTGGGATTCTAAACAAGCAGAAAAGGGGTAGACCTACAATGAAGACCATCCTGATTGCGGAAGACGATTGTGATACTGCGAATCTGTATAGCATGCTTCTGATGACTCAGGGTTACATTGTCCTGGTAACCAATTCTTTTCGGCAAGCGGTCGAGAAGGCGTTTACACACAAGGGAGTCATTGACCTTCTTATTACCGACCTTCACCTTGGTGATGGGTTTGGTCATGAGTTTGCCGGCCATGCTGGGCAAAAAGGTTCCCAAGTCTACCATCCTGATTACAGGTAAGGATCCTTATCCTGCTAAGCTATATCGTGGTTTCGATGATTACTTGATCAAGCCTATCTATTGTTGTGAGCTTCTGTACAAGACTGTAGATAATTGTCTGCGTCTACATGATAAGGTAAAGAGGGTAGCATGAGTAAGACAAGTGCATCTGGACATGCGGAGAGTGAGTTGCTTCAAGCAATGAATCCGGTTGTGTTTGCGGTGCAGCAACTGTCGGATAATTCACTTCATTCCAATCGTGGCTTCTATGTCTCTAAAGAGGATATGGAAAAGCTGCGTGGAAGTGTGAAGGTGTGGCAAGAGATGCTCAGCATCTACTACTCACTCTGTGAAGAAGAGTGGGATAACGAGGCCCCATGAAGTTTTTCGTTTCTCGACAGAACTACTACGATAGGTGCGCACCTGAGTCTAGTGTAGTCGAGGTGGCTATCGGTGGGCTTGACTACGCCAACCCTGACATGATGGGAGTCAAGTGGAGGTACCTGGGAGAAGGTAAGGAATTTACCGACCCCAGGGAGGCTGTGGAGGCTGCTATTGCAATCTGCGAGGAGTGGCGCAAGACTGACGAGTACGCCATGGTAGGTATGGGCGCGACCATGGGTTTCACTCTAAGCTTCGATGGTCAAGAGTACGATGTACTGCGTAAGAAGGCGCAAGATATGTACGACAAGCTGCCTAAGTGTGCGCAGTGTAATGACTTGCTTGGTACGGATACTTACACTCATGACCTTGTGTACGATGATGAGAAGTTCTGCTCTACGAATTGCGCCGAGAAGAGCTACGACTTTGCCATGTCATCCGACGTGGGAGACCAACCTGAAGAGGAGGACGAATCATGAGTAGCCGACTATGTAAGTATCATGGGCGTACCTGTGAGTTTCCTGGTCAGTGCCTCAATAGGGCTCCCAGGAAGTACGAGGGAGACGGACATGAAGAGCGAATTGACCCCGAACGCCTGACCTTGGGGAACGTTATCCGACGTATCAGCAGGAGTGAGAGTCGCCCTGCCTTTTCGGATAACGTCATCATCGGTATTCACGTCTCTTATAGCAGCAAGCGTAAGGACAAGCGTACCGACAAGGAACACTTCCTGACACTTCAGGAGGCTATGTCGGATGCGCAGAGTAGCGACTATGTAGTCCTTACTGTGGTCCGGCCGTACCTGTACGCTTCCAACGTTTTCGGGAGCATCCCCAACTGGCTCCAAGGTATCGAACGGTACGAGGTGATGGGCAACACTCTTCTTGACTGTCACAAGGTGGTAGTCATGAGCACGGGAGAGTATGCCTGCTACATGGCCCGTGAGCCTCTCTACAAGTGGGAGGTTATCGTAGGCAACATTGGTACGGTGTACGATGACTTGAGCGAGCAAGGTGCGAGAGCTACCTTCAAGGTGTACAAGGAGATGAGCAAGCTCAACGAAGGGCGGGCAGGTGGGGAAAACGTCACCCTCATGTGCGATGGTGAGATTGCAGAGGAATACATCGGTACAGAGACGATAGGTGAGTGATGGTGAGCGAAGTCTTCCGGTCTTCTGACGAATATATACAGAAGCAACTGGACAGGGCAGAGTTGGATCAACCTACAACTAGGTTGATTCTGGACATTGCGGATATCCTGACGGGTCCTACTTCGGGAGGTAACGCAAGGTATCTAGCTGAGTGTATGTGTCGGAATGCAAAAGGAGTTGCGGAGCGGATGAAGGAGATTGCCGAGCGATACTTGGCAAGCCCGGAGGGCTCTACTACTGCAATGGAGGAGGATGAGGTGTCGGCAGGACCACCTGGGCGTAGTTGAGGGTGTGCGCGAATGGGCGCGGGGAGGTTGTAATCCTATGCCGCCGAATGTGTGACCTCAATTCTCTATAAATTGAATCCGTGTAATCATAAAGGGAGAAGGCCATGCACATACCAATTATGTAAGACTTGTCTTACTTGATAGTTGTACGACTACATTCCAATGCGGCACTTGCACGAAAGTGCTTACAATTCCGCATTATGTGGCGTAACCTAAAACTCAACATGTGTTTGGAGGTTATTCCTGATGGGTATTATCGAAGTGAGTAAATGGTTTGAGATGAAGGTGGAGATGCCCGACTATCTGGTTGGGCCTTACCCTTACGCTAACACTGCTGGATGGTGGGCCGTTTACTTTCTTGAGTTGGGTCGTAAGGGCGAGGGAGACCTACTGATTCATCTACCCTCTGTTTCGCAGAGATGTGATGCTTTGCCTGCTATCCGCTTAGCTGCGGAACAGGTTATGCTTATGCGTAGACATGTTACTAAAGAACTCAAGCGGATGGATCGGATGGATAAGAAGGAGCGTAAGCGACCCTCTCAGTTGCGTCTCAAGTTGGCGGCCTAAGTCTACATTGACATACTACTTATAAACGGAGGAGCCTGCGGGCAGTCAATCTCTTTATAGGTAGAAGTCAGCATAGATAAAGAAAGGTGATACATCATGACCAAGAGCGAATTGCAGACAGCGTGCGAAGAAAACGACATTACCATCACCTCTACACATCTGTATGTGGATTACGGCGGAGAGGACGGTGAGACCTTTCCCCGCGACAAGTGGGCCTGTACCCTTCACTATAAGGGCAAGTCTGCCACTTTCGAGTTTTTCACTGGCTCTGGCCACCGCGTACTCGCACGTGGGGTCAAGCGAGAAGGTCACCGCAAGTACGTTGCGACCTACGGAGGTGATGTGGTCTTCGGTGAGAAGAACGCCATCGAAAAGAACTTCCTTATCCTGAAAAGGGAGAAGGGTAAGATTGTTGGACCCGAGGTGGCCGACCTTCTTTCTAGCCTGATTAGTGATGCGAGTGCATGTCAGACCACCTTCGATGACTGGTGCTCAGACTTCGGTGCAAACAACGACAGTCTGGGTACTCTCAATACATATCTGGCCTGTCAGCGTAACGGGGCCAAGGTAGTTCGTGTACTTGGTTCTAAGTTGATGGAGGAACTTAGGAGCAAAGAACACTAAGTGGCGGGCGAGAGGAAGTTAGGCCACCTATCTAGCCAAGAACTACGTACTCGCTCTCAGCAAGTAAGAGAGGGGTCAAAACAACTAAAAGCTGAAGGTGAGATACTATCGGCTAGGGCTGAGAATGCAATCAAGCGCTCGATCGCGGCTCGTGCCGCTTCTCAACTGGCGATGGGTAGGTCGAACTACATTATCAAAAAGTGTGGGTGTGGTAAGCACTACGACATACTTGAATGGTTTGAGCTTCCATTCGCTGGTTACCAAGAGACAGAGTTGCTCGATGGAGAGATGCGACATTGTTCATGCAAATCCACATTACTTTTCATTACACGTCGGGAGGCTGCATGAATACGAGTGAGAGAGCAAAGATGCTTCAAGAACGAAAATTCATCTTACAGAAGATGGGTGAGGCATGTGATGACATTCGGGCGTGCCTGGATAATGGTGGTTTTTTCAACTATAGTAAAAAGGCCTGTAATGAGGTAGTTTAGAAGTCCCGACTTATCTATCTCTTCGTTCCAGTCATGATGACTGCGTAATCAAAAAGTGCAGTTGTGGGAAGACGTATACGCCTTCAGAGTGGGATGCACTCTCATTCGTCGGGTATCAGGCTTCTCCGGTTGTATCTGGAGAGATGCGCAACTGTAGTTGTTCCTCAACCATTCTCGTCATTACCACGAGGCCCGATCAATGAGCAATCGAAAAGGAATTGAGCTGATTCGTTATGCTACTCACATGCTGAGTAGTTGTAACGAAACGTTCAATATGAGTTTCACGGCCGAGCAATTGCTCACCATTGCCGATGCTGTGCAGAGATGTGGGTGGGACTTCTACCCTGACCAGTGGACCGAACAGCAGGTTCAGGACTGTATCCAATTCGGTATCGTACCGGAGTGGAAAGAAGAGAATGGACGATACATCCCAGTCTATAAGCAGACTGGCGATAACGAATACACTGTCTCTTGTACCTGGACCATGACGGCTGATGTGGTCATTCAGGCATCCTCACTCAAGGATGCAATCAGCTTTGCGGAAGGTGATTGTGGTATTCCTCACAATGCTGAGTATCTGGACGACTCTTTCAATGTAGACCTGGATGCTACTTCGGAGTTGAATCCGACTCTGGCGGAGGCTGACGATGATTAGTCGTGATGAGCCGATGGTACTGGTAGTAAGTAAAGATGGTATGGTCAGGACCATCTGCTACCTTGGGCATGCGACCTTGGATGGTAATGAGTACGATCGTGTACGTACTCTCGCAGCATTACACCTATGCGACATATCCATTACTACAATGGAGGAGACCTGGAGTTTTTCCGAGGTGATTCAGGAAGTAGAAAAAGCAATCAAGTAATTGACAGAATGATCTGTTCAATTATAATGAGTCGAAAGGGAGACGAACATGTCTGAAACGCTGCTCACGTACAAGATTCCTTCGGATAACATGGCCGTGCTTACGGCCAAGTTTGCCAAGCTTGCTCGCCGTGCCAAGCGTATCGGCCTGCCGGCGCCCACTTTCACCGAGATTGGTGTGGAGCGTAAGGAAAAGAAGAACGCAGACACCGGCATGGTGGAGCGTGTATTCCTTCTACACACCATCACGGTGGACCCTGGTACTTCCGAGGTGAAGGTTCAGGGATGGACCTTCATTGCTACCATTCAGCACACGGAAGAGGGTAATATCATCCGCAAGGTTGGTTCTGCCGAGGTGCCCGTACAGTATCGCAAGGTGACCAACCTGTGTGAACACTGTAACACCAACCGTTTCCGCAAGGATACCTACATCCTTTCACATGAGGATGGGTCCTTCAAGCAGGTTGGACGTAACTGCCTTCAGGACTTCTTCGGATGTGATGCTCTGATGTATGCAGAGCGAGCCCAATACCTGTGCGACATCGACTCACTCGGTGAGAGCATGGAAGACGAGATGGGTTTTGGTGGCGGAGGTGGTCCGAGGTATGAGCCTCTGGAAGAGTATCTTGGCTACGTTGCCGAGTGTGTCAGAATGGATGGCTGGATGAGTCGTGGTAAGGCTCGCGAGCTGGGTATGGAAGGAGCCGCTACTTGTGAGGTGGCGCACAACCATCTGCACCCTCGTAATGCCGGGTCCAACTTCAAACCGATGTTTCGCGCACCATCTGACGAGTCCGTCAAGGTGGGCACGGATGCTATCGAGTGGGCCAGTGAGATCGAGGGTGAGGAGATTGCCGACTACCTGCACAACATTCGGACCATCGCACGTAGGATGGTCTACGAAGGTCGTGACATGGGGTTGGCCGCTAGCATCGTGGCAGCCTACCAGCGACACTTGAGCACTCTTCGTTACCGGGAGCTTCAGGCCAAGCGTGCGGAGATTGCTCAGCATGTAGGTCAGGTCGGTGACAAGCTCCGGGTGAAGGTGATGGTGGAAAAGGTGGTACAGCTTGACAGCATGTACGGTACCTCTCATCTGCACATCATGTCGGATGACAGCGGCAATGTCTTCATCTGGTTCGCAAGCTCCGGTGCATGTGAGACTGGGAAAGAGATTGTCCTTCAAGGCACCATCAAGAAGCATGATGAGCGCAATGGAGTCAAGCAGAACGTTCTGACTCGCTGTAGCGAAGTGGAGTTGAAAAACTTCTACACCTTCATTGCGGGTGAGATTCATAAGTTCGAGGCTGCTACCGAAACCGAAGTAAAGAAACTACTTCGTGAGAAGTTGGGTATCAAAAAGCTACCTGCGGGCACGCGCATTCTTCAGGATGTGCCGCAGGTGGTGTCGGATGAAAGGGTAGCTGTGTGATGGTAAAGATGAGCGAGCAACAGATTAGAGCAGCATACCGTTCCTATAAAATAGGACAGTTAGCGCACAATCTGGGTGTAACATCGGCCTGGGCAACTAAGTTGTACGATCGTTATTTGCAGAATCCAATGGTTGCTCAGGCTGACGAAGAAAACATTAGAGGTCTCATTCAAGAAAATGAAAACAATGAATGATAAAGTGAGAGATGACAAGTTGGAGCAGATTGCCCGCAACTGTCTGGGCATCGACAACCTCGACCTACAACCTGATATGGTGGAGGTAACTGCCTGCCTTGTGGATATCAAAACCGCACTTCAACTTGCCTACAAGTTTGGTCAGGACTCTAAGGAAAAGTCATGACCATTCGTGAGGCTTTGATTGCATTGTCCTACACTGAAGCCAAACCTGGCAAGTGGGTCAAGCCCATTGGTTTCCAGGCATTCACCTACTCGGAAGAGAAAGGTGAGTGGGTGTGTTGGTTCAAACCTGCCAATGGTGGCGAGCCCATGCGTATGGAAACGAATACGTTTGGTGACATTGCAAGTTCACCATTCCGAGAACGAGATTACCTACGTCAACTCAAAGAGTGGGAGCAGTGGACTAAGAAAGATATCTACACTGACTCACAATTCGAGCTAAACGCAATCGACCTGTAAAGGAGTATGCATATGTCACTTGCTGACCTAGAGAAAAAGCTCCGGTATCATGACTGGAACTACAGCTACAGTGATGATTACAGTGTGGTGCGAAGGGGTGAACGCGCTTGGGATGAATTGAAAGTCCTTATCGAGAAGTTCCCCCGAGACGATGTGCGGCCCCTGTGGGAGAAGCATTGCCCGGATGACTATAAAGGGAAGTTCGATATCTTCTTTCCAAAGTTCGCCATTGTAGTCAAAGGTAGGAAACACCACTACATAACTCTCGATGCGGCCAAAAAGGCGGCAAGCGAAATTTTCAATACCACTGGAATTGTTGTCGGAATAGAGGGAGAGTAAGATGGTGAAGGAACTTGAGTGGGGTATCAGTCCTCCGACCGAGCGTGCGATTGCTTGGGGGGCGCGTTCTATCTACAAGTGCCCGGATGGTGTGGACCTCTTGTGGGACCGCATGGGCATGCAAGGTGGGACGGAAGAGCAGCGCAAGGCGTTCGGTGCGTGGCTGGATAAAAAAGGTCTACCTGCCCTGAAAGAGCAGCTCAGGAAGGAATACCTACCTGGTAGCAGCGAGAAGTTTATCAACATCCATCTGGATGGTTGGTTCATCACTGCCAGTCCGCGTGGGTCCTGCGGTTACCTGTACATCGGTGTGTTCCCGTGTGACAACGGAGACCCTACCTATGTGCCCGAGCCTGTGGATCTCTCACCCGCTCCGATTGCAAAGCCCAAGCAGCGGCAACGTCGGAGGGCGTGAGCTGTAACACAACGTCTTCAAACGAATGGAGGTGGAGGTTTCATGAATACGGAGAAGTACACTCAAGAAGTCAATGTCATCAAAGAGCGGTTCGACAATGACTTGCAGGAATTGGGTCTTCGGATTCGGAACGAGGTGGTTGCACCTGCGTGTAAGAATCATGGTCTCAAGTTCTTCTCGGGGAATGGGACCTTCTTCTTTGCCAAAGGAGATATCACATACTCCGACAGCTTTACTTTCAACACCGATCATCTTCAACATGATCCGATTGGTAAGGCATTGAAGCCAATCATCGACCTCCTCAATACGGAAATCACCCACAATGATTACCTCGGTTTCTATGTAGGACAGGTTCGGTGAATCGAATGAAACGTTTTATCTGGAGGGATGACGACCATGGGTAAGAAAGAGTATGAGTACGCGGCCAACTTGATTCGCGAGTTTCGAGCCGAGCATGGGAGTGGAGATATGAGTGATGGGATTGCTACTCACATTGAAGAGGCTTTCCTGGATCTGTTCAACCACTTCGACTCCAAGGGTAGGTTCGATAACAGCCGATTCTCGGCAGCATGTAAGGTGAAGAAATGAATAAATGTATTCAGGTGTGGCATTGGGATGATGCACCGGATGAATACAAGGCACTTTCTTCACATGGTGGTGATGAGGATTGGGTTGCCCTAGTTCCGCTCAATTACCCACATCAATACATTGGGTGGCTGGAGTCGCAGCAATTCGGTTGCTGCGATACTAGTCGTCATGAGACGGAAAATGGAACCATCTACATTGGAGCGCATGCTTGATGAAAAAGGTTTACAAGGTCTTCGTTTTCTTGGAGGTCATCTCGGATGAATCCGCAGATGATGTTCAGGAGAAGGTGCAACACCTACTGGAATATGGAAGTATCCGCGACTGCTTCGATGCAGCCGACCTGGATGCATCTCACTTCGTAGTCGAAAGGGTGGAAGTCTAATGGAAGGTATCAAGCATGACCACCATGGTGGGGCGATGTTTACGGGTGAAGGTATCAAGTCCCTTCGGGAGACAATGATGCTCCGTTGTCTCAGCATGGAGATAAAGGGAATCAAGATGGTTCGCCATTCCGTGTATGCGCAGGTGAAGCGCGAATACGGATTCAAAGGCAATAAAGAGTCAGTGTTGCAGCAACTGATCACACACATCAAAACGAAGATGAAAGAGTCGGGAGCTACCGAGCAAGACATCGATGCGATGTTTGCTGTAGGTAAATTCTGATGTCAGACTTCAAGATCATTCGACTCAGCAATGAGACAACCAACGACTGTCCGTGTGGATGTGGGGACGATGCCTACATGTATACCACGGAGAGTCTAGACGGATATGTGGATGCTGCACCTGCATGTGCGAGGACAGCTATCGAGGACGCTTTGAAGGAGCAATCACAATGAAGTACCTAGTGTTTGCTGTGTTCCAAGCTCCTGATTCTGAGGAGGTTTTTACTCACTCTAAAGAATTGGATCTTGGCTTCAAGAATCCGGATGATGAGGCAGAGGCTATTATCGAGGACATTGCCAAGAGCGGTCTAGGAAAGGCCAATCTCTGGGAGGTGTTCGTCTTCAAAAGTGCTCAGAACTTCGGAGACGCACCCGAGCAAGCGGCCTACTGGAACCTCGATGACGGCCTGTTCGGAGAGGAAGAGGCCGAAGACGAGAGCGACGATCAAGACTGATCGACCAAGGTTGATTGAATCAACTTTTAGCTTGACTCTTTCAATCCACGAATTACAATCAGGTACTAGAGCGTAGCGGAGGATCCACTTAGCTCTCCCAAAGTTATAAGTTCTCCTCGCATTGTTTGAGAATTGCGAACTTTTTCTCGACAAGCTAAGAGGGGGATCATAGGGGGAGTAAGTATAGTTCTCAGTAACCAGGTAGGAAGGGGTAGGTCATGAACCGAAGTGAAGTAGAGAAGATGAATCTCCGTAGGTCTGACGATCTCTGTAAGCTTGTAGAGGGTTTGGGTTATAATACCGAGCCCCGACAGCTTCAGTGTAACAACGGTGCATACGTCTCCTCACTCTTACACTTCTTCGATGACAATCCCGGAGCTATGGAAGCTCTACAGGAATGGGTCCTCGAAAACTCAGACCTGGAGGAAGGTGAGGAAGAGGAAGATGATGAAGAGTAAGAAGGTTTCTGACCTGGTTGCCGGAGATACTACCGAATGGTATCAGGTGATCTCAGTTGCCATGAAGAATGGCAAGGTGGTTGCTCAGGTTCGGTTCAACGATGGTGGAACTGGCGAGCGTGTGTGGGATGATGTCAACACTCTCATTGAGGTAAAGTCATGAATACGGATCGGTTTCACTTCAAGAAGGTTTTTGCTCACACGGGTGAGACCTTCTCTGCCAGTAACGCAGCGTCGGACTGGCTGAAGGAAAAGGGATTCCGACTCGGCACTATGTGTTCTCCTGACCCTCGGGGTATTGTCCGGGGTTTGGATGACATTGTGCCGAAGTGGCGGTACCTTGCTCACGACAAGTTGGACGGTATGGCAACGTCAGACAACTGGCGAGAAGGTGACGTAGTAGTCCACCTGACGGAAGATCCGGGCTGACATGCTCACGCCAATGCAGCACAATGTAATACGGTTGTGTGCCGTGGCTATAATCGCAGCACTCTCACTCATAGGTAGGTAAATGAAAGCAATCATCCTGAAGGACCGACACACTGTCTACGCTGTATTCATTCGTAACGAAATCAGCGATAAAGATATCGAACAGCTTCAGGATGTTGCTTCACACTACATGCAAGAGATCGTGGTAAAAGAGATTACCCCGGTCACCTTCAAAGACGGCGTTGGTGAGATGATGAACGAGATCCGCGCCCTCAGCGCAGATGACCAGGAGGACGAAGATGTGTAATGGTGAGAGCTGTCGTATTGAGAAGGGTAATGAGGGACCGACGCTCAACCACTCTTACAATGACCTACTCCGCCGATGGGCGGCAGGTGGGCACGAATCCTCCCCCGAGTGTGAGGATTGCGGATGTGACTTGACAGGTCAGGAGGTTCATGAAACCTCTACCAACTGGCTGTGCGCCCCCTGTAAGGAAAAGGATGATGAGACCATCCACGAACCTTACTATCGTGAAGACTTCCACGCAGACGGCTGAAAGGTAATCACATGAAACGAGATGAAGTTGTGAATGTTCTGAAAGAGCTGAACCAGACCTTCGATGCCCAGATGCAACCACTTCTGGAGAGGAAGCTCCTCAAAAAGAAGCAGGTCGAAGACATGAAGGCTGGTTGCTCCGATGGTGCGCGGATCTGTATCCACCTCCTCCAGGAAAAGGGATTCCTGAAAGTCGAGGACTAATTATTCCTCACGTTGGTCGATAGTATGGCAGACAGTGATTCGGCGCATCGAGACTTCCGTTAGCCTCAAAGGTGCGCCTTGTTGAATGGCGAAGTTTTTGAGCACATGTGCTCTCACTGTCTTCTGCATGTGTTCATAGTTTTGAACCGACACATGGAACTCACGTAGGGTGAGGTAGATGAGTGTGTCCATGTCCATAGATGAGCAGTTGTTTCGGCGGAAGAGGTTCAAGATAACCTCTTGAATATTGGGGGCGCCGAAGGTGCTTAGCATCGTTGTGGGGCGTTGTGTGGTCCGAGTGATGTCCTCAATTTGGATGTGGGTGAGACGTCCGAGCACCATGGCGCCCGAGGAGAAGCGGCGGGGTTGGGTCATCGTGGTGACACCTTACCGCAGATAACGGCGCCTTGGCAACCTAAATCGAATCAGCCACAGTTTTCCACAACCACTTGTGGACAAAAGAAAGAATGTATAATTCATGTTCGACAAAGGTGATCGGGTGATGACTCCACACGGACCAGGTGAAGTATCTTACAAAAGGATGGCCCCTCCTACCTTCTCCGAGGCTGCCGTCTACAGTGTCAGGCTTGACTCTCACAAGGGAGAACATACTTACACCGGCACCATTTTCCAAGCGGATCACGTTCAAAAAGAGATGGGGGAAAAGTAAATGGAAAAGAAGGATCAGGCGTGGACCACGAACTATCCCCCTCTGAGTGAGTGGCTTCGTAAGATCGATGCAGTCTGCAACTGGCAAATCCTACAGGGCCGCCAGGATGGGCACCATCAATACATCGAGTGCTGGACGGCCAAAGGTAGGGTGTTCCTCATCTCTGTGCGCTCACACAACCATGGGTGGGACATCTTTACCAACTCTGCCAGCATCGATGTGGATAAGACCCTGGAGGATGCCAATGTCCGACTTGGTCTTTCCGAAAAGAAAGATGGTAGATAATGGCCGACATGCAGAAAGACGTACAGATGCTCGAATTGGTAGATGGGGATGGCAAGGTGGGTGCCATCATGACCAAAGCTTCACCTCTCCCCATCTGTTGTGATTCAGGTCGTCATTGCGCACACCATGGTTACGAGCCCTTCTTTTGCTGCAAGTGTGCGGCAGAGTTTGATTACGCAAAAACCAGCTAAAGGAAAGGAAAGGTTATGTCAAAGAAACTACCACTGGAGATTCAAAGAAACTACACCATCAAGAATGGTGATGGGGTGTGGGACCTGAAGTGTATCGTCTGCAATCAGATGTGGGAATTGAAAAAGCCTGGCAAGGGCGAATCAATCCACGACGGCAATATGCTCAGCCTACTGGAGCACACAGCAACTCACCCTCTTCCCAAAGATGAGGAAGAGTCCCACTCTCTCATACAAGTCGCACCTCCTATTCTGGAGGAGAAGGTTCTGCTGGAACCTGCCGAAGAGGAGGGTGATGTAGCACCTATCTCACAAGTGACCTTCAACGTGGCACACTGTATGCCAACTCCGAAAAACCCCAATCCTTACAAGGTTTTAGTCAGGGGAGACGTAACGACTGTTTCTTTCTTCCGAGATGAGACATACAATAAGTATCGACAAGTGCAAAAAGATGGTGACAATTACAATGTTGTATTGTATGCTGCTAATCCGAAGCATGCTTCCTTAGTTGGCGAGAGAATCATTCAACGATACATAACCGCTAAACAGGAGAAGTAAACATCATGGATTCATCTAATGTCCGCGTGTCTGTTCCCAACCTCGATGTCATCCTCAACGGAGCCAATGTCGTGACCAAGACCAAGAAGACCCGCAAGAGCAAGAGCGATAAGAGCAAGAGCACCATTCTGTTTACTCCGGTGGTCAAGGGTGCCGACGTCATTCTTTTCAAGTCGATGTCCGACCTTCGTGACAAGAATAAGGAGATTGGTCACCTCTTCTTCAATCATGACACCATGAAGTTTTGGGGCTCTAAGATTGAAACGGCCCTTTACCGTGGAGTCTTTTTCATCACATCGGAAAAGGGTGTCGGCAAGGAGCCTCGCACGTTCACTATCCGAGAGGCCAAGTCAACAGGAGAGATTGTGACGGTTGGTAAGGGGCGGGAGCATAAGACTCTCGATGAGGCCAAGGATGCGGTCAAGGCGCTGATCAAGAGCCTCAACATTCGGAACGTCAAGAAGGCAAAGGTGGGATGAGTGATGCAGTAGATATCATCCTCTACATCGTAGTAGCGGGTGGTATCTTTTTAGCGGTACTGGTTCTCCGCAAACCACGAGCTAAACATATGTGGTTTGAGGTAGGTTCTAGTGACATAGCTAATGCCGAAAGAAAAAAGAAGAAAGGCAAGTGACATGGTGGAAAAAAGAGAAACCTTGGTAACTCGACTCCACCTTTTCGCTTCAAAGTATAAGGACGACCAGTACGCCGCTGAAGCTCTCATGTCTTTCTTTCGCGGAGAGTGTATGCACATTTCCGATGTTAGAGGGAAGTGCGAGCTTTGCGGGTCTTTCCAACCACACCGAACAAAGAACTGACAATGTGGTTTTACTTCCGGAAACGTGATCTGTTGTGGATGATGGTCAAGTCCATCTTCACGAGAGATAAGAAACCTACATTCGTCAAGAAAAGAAAAGGACCAATGAAAACATTCACCAAAGCAGAAGTCGCAGCAGGAACCGCCTGTGCTGACGGAGACCTACAGCACGATAATCAGGGTCAGCTCATTGTCTACACTGGAATGTTCCAGTGGAAAGATGGGACAGTCAGGGACGAGCCTGATCCCTCTTACGAAGACTGAACCTACAACCAACTACTACTACTACTACTACAATCAAGGATTCCCATGAAAACCAATATGTTTTTTTCGTTCTCGATTATTGCCGTCTCTCTTGCCAGCCTCGGCGGAGGCGCTATGTTCCTCGAATCCAATAAGGGGAAGATCAATCAGGAGCCGTCCCCCACCCTTCTCCCACATCCGGCTCCGGTGGATGCCGCTCCTCCCACTTTGGAGCTTCCCGACACTACTGTGTCGGCTGTGACCCTTCCTACTCCCAAGGTGGTCAAGGTTCCGCGTTCGGCTTTCAAGGCGAAGATCGCTGTTCTCCCGGAGCGGGAGAAGGTGATGGTGTGTGGGTCGAACTGGCAGGACTCCAACTATGGTGGGCAGTATCGTGTCTGTGAGATGAAGTGAGATGACAGGTGGTCTGCTTGATAGGTGGTACTGGGCGTGGAGGTTCTCTGCAATCTCCCGCCCGTACTACGCTATCAAAACCTTCCTTTACCTTCACTACAACGCCCGCCGAACTGCTATAGTATTGGACGACTGTATGCGGGCTATGGGGCAGATGGGTTCCGCCAAGAATGAGCCTGGCGAGAGGACTATGCCGAATGAAGTGGTTAGCAAGTTGATCAATCGAGGCTATTGGGAAGCTCTGCCCAATGGTTGGAAGTGGAGAAAGGATTAGGTTATGGCATCAGGTACACGACATACCTACAAGCAAGAGTTGATCAAGGCAATTACTCACATGGTGAAGCGGTCCAGCTTGACAGCGGTTCCGGAGTCATGTCTGCGAGACATGTCTACATCTTCTCTTGCTGCATTCCAAGAGTGGGTGGAACCAATCATCAAAGTTACTGCACACCTGACGCCGGCCTCTCATCGGCTACCGAAAAAGAAAGATGAGTAAGAAGCTTTCAGAAAAGAAAGAGATTGAGGCAATCATCTCATATCTAGAAAAGTCGCTGATTGAGGCGAAAGCATCACTAGGTAGTAAGGGTGAGACAAGAGAGGAACATATCTCTCATTGTGTCAGGCTACTTGCTTGCGCATTCAATATCAACAAAGTAATATACTGTAGGGACCTTGAACGAAAAGGTACGAGAACAGGTACTAAAAAGAAGTAGGTACGATGCGCAGCAAGAGAATCCAGAAAAGAAAAAGCAAACTACCTACTCCGACAGAGAAACCTCTTGCTCTACCTGACCCCTTCTCTACGGAGAATGCGGAGTTGGTAGAGCAAGAGGCGATACAGCAGGAGTGGGAACAGGATATGTGCCCTTGCTGCCGAGACAGATTGATCGAGATTGAATACAACAAGCTAGAGGGCGAATACCTTGCCCTACGTGATGGGAAGAAAGAGTCATGACTGCGGTGCAATACTACAAAGCAAGACTGTTACTTGCTTTTCGAGCGTTGACCGCAGATCCTGACGCCCCACCTACATCTGCCGAGTGCATGCTCTATGAGGCGTGCTTCGTCTACCAACAAACACAAGAGAAGAATAAATGAGCTGCTATGGGTGTGATGATACTGGCCTCATGAAACAACTTAGTTTTAGAGGGCAAGCATGCATCTGTCGTATTTGTTCTGAATGTGGAGAGACCGCATTACATCAACTAGAAACTCTTGATGTGAAGGATAATGGAAGTAGATATGCTCCATGTCCAGACTGCACCAAACAGGGAGATAAATGAAAGCTTCGCAATTCAAAAAGCTTGCTCTATTGGAACAAGTTAGGGCCTACATCAAAGAGTGTGAGATTCACTTGCAGGTAGAACCTCTGGATCCGCTCATCTTGTCTGACATTGGAGACGAGGGAGTAGTGTTTGATGGGTATGTAGTCTACATGGCAAAGGGCGAGTATGACTTCCCGTCCCTTAGTGGACCAAGGAAGAGTGCAGGGTATCATGTATGGAAAGAAGTTTCTATTGCGGCAACCCGAGATACCCCTCCTGATGCGGATGTAATCGAGCTACTTACAACTCAGAGGTTGGAAGAGGCTGTCAAGAAAGTACTGGAGATGGTGATATGTGAAAGAGTCAATGCGATGATTGATCATCTTGCCGATTCCGAAGCTGCGGAAGCAGAGGAAGAGTACGATAAAATCCGAGAACAGGAGGAATGAATGGATAAATGGGAGCTTGCTACTTACATCATGAAGTTTCTTGTGGGTACAGTTCCCATCAATCAGCATGTAGGGGAAGATCCGTCTGAGGTTTATGCTCGCTACCTTGCTCATGCGGAGAACATTGCTGACGTAGCACTGGACCCGACAGAGAAGCCTCTGTTTGCTGGAGAGACCGGCAGAGTCAAGACAGCACTAGCTATCGCCTCAATCGAGACCTTCGAGTCTTTTATCAAGAAAGGCCCGATTCATGGTGACTGTCACGAATACCCTGATGGCAGGTGTCGGAAGCCTACGGACATTCCACATTCGTTCTGCCATATGCAGATTCAGCCTGGACCTACCGGCATCGTTCTGGACAGTCCGACCTACCGTTTCGCCAAGGCTGGAGAAAAAGGTTACACAGGAGCTGATCTAGATAATGATGCGAGCCTCTGTAATAAGGTAGGGCTTCATATGATGAGAGAGTCTCTTCAAACCAGAGGGGATCTCAGCATCTATACCGGAGAAAAGAAGGGAGGAGTAAAATCCTTTCATCGTCTCTACCGTGCCCAGAGGTGGTATCAGCTCAATTATATTCCTGCAAGACAGGAACCGAGTAAATGTAGGGGAAAGAAAGGAGAGGTAGAATAATGGATGAGAAGGAACGACAGAAGCGATTGACCTATGCCCGAGGTCAATTCGAGATTACCAAGCTCCGGGCTCTCCAATGGCATGCCATGGCTACCACTGGCATAGCAACTCTCCGCAAGCTGGACCGAGGTAGGGAGGCGACAGAGGAGGAGAAGGCTCAAGGCCTCTGTATGGGCTGGCGTCCCTTGACGGATCAAGAGAAGACGAAAGAGGCGCTTGATACCATGCAGCGTCATATCGAATTCATGTCTGAATTGAACGCCACCATCAACTCACTGATGAGCGAGGAGAAGTAAGATGATTCATGAGATTATTGCCAAGCTGTCTCAACTGACTCAGGGGGAGCGAGAGGTAGCTCTGTCGTCGATCCTGGACCGCTTCTGCGTTCGGTGTGGGGCCGCAGGTGACTTCCGAGAGACCTTCTGCGACTGTCCCGATCATGTCGAGCGCACCCTTCCTGCCCCGCAAGAGTCTAGCCCTAAGTGGCCTAGCTTTGCCTTCAAGGATGCCGAGGTCGATTGGAGTAGCGCCAAGCGTCTCTACTGATTCACAAAGCCGTCCAGTTGGGGTAAAACCTGGCTGGACGGTTTTTCGTTCTCCGGGAGAACGCGGCAAACTCTTTGCTATTAGCAAAAATTCTGCCAGCCATAAAAAACGGCCAACCAATTCTTTTTGATAATCTCCTTGCTCTCTTCCGGGAATCTGCTACAATTAGAAATGGAATCAAATGGGTAAACTTCCTAAAACGCAATGGCCGGCAGAATTGAAGCACCCTGAAATGAAAGGTGTGTTCGTCGGGGGTTGTGTCTCCCGAGGTGTGGGCTCAAGGTTCAGAGCCAAGGCTCATGCCCACACCTCGGGAGACCATCAGGGTTGGATCTGCTTCCTCTCCGCCAAGCGTCTCACATGTCGCATGCTTTGCCTTCACGAGTTGGCTCACATTGTGACCAAGGAAGGGCATACTAAGAGGTGGCGAGACTACCTCGTGCAGATTGGTGGCACCCTGGACCCGGTGGAGGGCATCCTCAAGAGCTACCATCCCAGGCCAAGGAAGCTTAGTGGCGGTTCAGCGGGAGTCCTTCCAGCTCCGTTAGGGGAGGGCACTTCTGAGGTCTCTGAGACTCACTCGCTCGCGGTAGGCGCACGGTGAAGGTAGTTCCCTCGGCTTCGTTCGATGTGACCGTGATGCACCCACGGTGCGCTTCAACAATCTCTCTGGCAATGTAGAGCCCAAGGCCCAAGCCAGACGACAGAGCATTATCTTCGGTAATCAACTGCTCAAAGATGGTTTTGATAAGTGCAGGTCGGATGGGCTTGCCGAAGTTATGAATCTCCAGCACGATCGATTGATCATCATCTTCGTAGGTTTTGACACTAACCTCACCTGTACTATGTTGTAGCGCATTAGCTACAAGGTTAGAGATAACCTGAGCAAGACGATCCCCATCCCACCTACCATGCAGATCACCTTTAGCTTGGAAGGTAATCACACGATGTGGGTTAGTCATCCCCAACTCAGCTATGATCAAACGACATACCATCTCAATGTCGGTCATAGTTGTCGTGATAGGTAGTTTCCTATCGTTCTTGATGCGAGAGAGGTCAAGCAGGTATTCAATCATCCGATGCATCCGCCTCGCACTGTTGACAATGCGAGTGGCAATTCGGGAGTCCTTGTCGCTCAACGTCTCCGATGTAGTCAGAACGGTCCCGCCCATGATGATGGCGCCGAGAGGATTGCGGAGGTCATGACCTAGAATACCAAGTAGTTCATTGCGGTGCGTCTCGCTGACTGTAGAGTATTCGTGTACAGCCTCCACCAGCGCCTCATCAATAGCTTCATTGAATCTAGTTATCCCCACCTTATCCTCTTCTGGAGTTTTTTCCCACATGCGGAGTATAAACGCTCTGAGGTAGCGGTACTCCGACACAAGCTGAAAGAGGGTGAAACCTGTCTCTAGTCGGTGGAGAGCATGAACTTGACCATACTCTCGGATGTCGTGTACATGAGATATGTTTTTGCCCTTTGATTTAGTTACCTGTTCCGTATTCGTTTGTGGGGTTTCCATATCCTCAACCATCGCAGTGAGTAGTTCAGCGGCGTGATTGCGGAGGAGTTTTGGGTTGAGGTCAGGAAACAAGGTTCCTGCGAATCGTTCCCATTCAACGAGAATCTTCTCACGGTTCTGTTGGATGAAGGTGGACATTTTCATGACGATATGCTCCGTGTAATCCCCCCATGGCCTAATTAGGACACGGTAAAGCAAAAAAGGGTAACACCGTGCGGTATTACCCCTCCGTACAAGCGGGCGATGAGGTTAGCGACGTTTTCGACCGAACTTCTCTTGTACGGCATCTGCCCACTGGGCCATTACTTCTTCATCACTGAGGCTGCGGTTCTCTTTGAAACGGCGATCGGGTTTTCCGTCGATAGTGACATGAACATCACCAATCGTGCCACCTGTCCGAGCCCTACCTACTACCTCTTCCGGTGTCGGTGGAGGTAGGTCACGCTGCCCTTTGAAGCGGCGATCAGGGAATCCGCTTTTGGTAGTTGGTTGTGTGATGTGGTCGTACTGTTCCTCTTCCCCTTCTTCTCTGTCGCGGAAGACGTCACGTTGTGGCGGCATGCTGACACGTTGTGGTGGGAGGCTCGTCCTCGTCGCTGGCATGGTGGTCCGTTGTGCGGGTTGGAAACCACCTGTGCTCTGTCGTGGACCTGTCCGATTCTGTTGCTGATTCTCTTCAAGAGCTTGTGGGTTCAACGATGCTTTGGGCATTGTAGAGCCTCCTTTTCACTACATAGATGCATATCGCATTCCTCTAGGAACTATTCAAAGGCTATGAGGAAGAGAAGGTTACCTCGGGGAGACATAATGCGTCAATGTCTTTTTTCTCCACACCCCATTGTAGCGTTTCTCCACACTTTGTAAACAGGTTACCGGCTAGGGCAACGATACGATGTAAGATTTCTCTTACATGAGTTCTGACAGTGTTCCTTTGTCGCACCAGGTAGTTTGATGTGGCAGCATTCATTACATGCTGTGATGAGGTCGGCGCATCGGCTCCAACAGGGGACATCTAGATTGCCGCTGCAACCCGAGGTGCATTCGTCAATCGATTCCCCACGTTTCGCCTGACCCGGAATCGCAACCAGCAGACATCCCACCACTAGTGCTGCCACAAGACTTTTCATGCCGCATCTCCTTTGGGACGTGACCTACACTTCCCCACCTTACTAGCATAGCATAAGCGCAAGAGGAGTGCCAGGGAGCGCAATAAGAGTTGTAGTTCAATTCTGGTTGCAGTTACTTTTAGTTGTGCTATAACAGAGGGAATCATGCAATCCGTCGAGGGATATTCCAAACCGCTCTTGGACGTTACTAATCCCCTAGACCAACTGGTTGATTCGGCTGAGAAGTATCTCGCCGGAGAACCCAGTATCTATCAGAAAGGGGGAGAGCTAGTAGCAGTCACTCGTGACAGCACGGGCAAGGTAGGATTGCGTCCACTAAAGTCGTCTATTGTACGATACCTGCTGAGTAAGGTAGCGAGATGGGTCAATGAAGATAAGACAATCCATCCACCTACTTCAGTTGCTAAGTGCCTAATGGATAAGAGCAACTGGCATACTATCCGACCTCTCAGGGCTTTAGCTACATTCCCTCCGATGTCGTCAAATGGATCACTCAATACGACAGAGGGGTATCATCCAGATACCCACGTCTTCTTCTCGGGTGAGGTAACCTGCAACATTCCTGATCATCCTACTCAACAGGATGCTCGACAGGCCGTTTCCTGTTTGCTAGATATTGTGTGTGACTTCCCATTCGCTGAGGAAGGTCATAAGTCAGCTTGGATCGCAGGACTTCTCTCACCTCTCTCGCGCTTCGCACATGATGGGAACATGCCCATGGTAGTGGTGCAAGCCAACGGCCCCCGAGTAGGTAAGACTAATCTCGTCAAGATCATATCCTACATCTTGACGGGTGATGAGATTCCAGTTGTTACCCACACCAAGAATGAGGATGAGACTCGAAAGAGGATTCTCTCCTACCTCCGTTTAGGACGGAGCATGGTGCTAGTGGATAATGTTGTAGGTGAATATGGTGGAGCATCCATCAATGCCATGGCGACTAGCCGGCAGTGGGAGGATCGGGTCCTCGGCTCCTCTAAGGTAATGCAAGTCCAGAATGATACCACATGGTTCATTACTGGAAACAATATTCAACTTGCACCTGACACTGCCGAAAGGTGTGTCAATATCCGATTGCTTTCTACCGAAGAGAAACCACATCTCCGTACAGGATTCAAGTATCCGGAGTTGTGGGAAGTGGTAAGGGAAAAGAGGTCAGAGCTACTCTCGGCTGCTATCTGTATCCTAAAGGGTTACATTGCAGCAGGCATGCCCGACCAAAACCTACCTAAGTGGGGATCGTTCGAACAGTGGTCAAAGCTAGTCAGAGGTGCGATAGTATGGGCTGGTATGCCAGATCCTGCTATCACTCGTCTGGAGTTGGAACAAGACGCTGATGTAGGTCGACAGACTGCTAACACTTTCATTGAGGGATGGGAGCAGTTGCAGGTTGAGGTAAGTAATACGAATGGCCTGACTGCACGAGAGGTCTACGATTACCTACTGAATGGTACCAAGGCACCTATCCTACGTAATGCGCTGGATGAGGTTGTGGGTGGAATTGGCAAGCTCCCTAACGCCCATACCATCGGCCGTCATCTGCGGGAGATTAGGGACCGTAACTTCAACGGGAAGGCCCTTAGGTGCCTTCCTAACGAGAAGACGGGCCATCGTTGGTTCGTATCGCAGGTGAATGAGAAGGGGACAGGGGGACAGAGGGGACAGGATCTAGGCCCTGTTTCTCAAAAGAAGAACGGTCGTGGCACGGTTCATGCATGATGGTTTTGGTGGTTGAGAAGTTGCCGGGGCCGCAAATAGTTACTTCGCTACGAAAAGAGTTGCAACCATCAAAAGAGATGCTAGGATGATGATTGAGGCGAGGGTTGAGAGCCCAAAACAACCAACACAGACAAGAGAGGTATCAGTCATGAGCACCGCAATCCCGAACGCTTTCTTCCAGAAGTATGTCGTCTATGGTACGAAGGGTGAGGTCGATGTGAAGCGATCGGTCTCGGCCTTCACGGAGGATTTCACGGCATGGTGTAAGGAGCAGACCGACCTGAAGCCTGCCATCCTTCAGGAGCTGACGGAGTACAAGCGGCTGGGAGAAGGTAAGCTGATCAACTTCACGTTGCACCAGCTCCGACTTGCTCCCACCAAGGAGAACATGGATCGTATTACGAATGCGCTCCAGGAGCTTCAGCGCGCAGGGAAGATCGTCTACAAGACGACCGAAGGCGGAAAGCGCCGTGGTCGTGGTGCAGGTTGGATTCTTCGGGAGGATGCGCGCGCTGTAGCCTGATATCCTTCCGAGCGCTTCAGGTGAAGCGAGTGAAAGCTCCGCATGGCTAAGCCATGTCGGGGCTTTTCGCTTTTGTCTTACCGTACGTATGACCCCTGTTGTGGCAAACTTGTGTACAGTGCATGAATGCCACAATTAGCTTGTGACGCCGCCTCAGCCATGTTACCTTTGAGATATTGAGAGCTTTGCGCAACCCGCGCACTGTATCGATAAGGGGGAGAGGGTAGGGAGAGCCAATGATGGGTCGAACGGTTTACGATGTAGCAGTGCTCGTGTCGGAGGCAGCTTCGCAGAAAGTAGCAGAATGTACGGAAGAGGGGGAGGACCCGCTCATCACACTTCGAGGTGGTTTGGTTCTTGCCCTAGTTGCCAGTGAAGCTGAACGTGGAACGCCTAAGGCAGAGCTGGTGGCATATCTGGAGAGGATGTATGACTTGATCAACCATCCTACGGTGATGCCTCCTCCTAACCCGCGTAACTGAGGCGCAAGCTCCCTCTTGACACCCTGCCCAAGATCCGTTTCAATGTGCCGTCCACTTTTCACCGAAGGGTAATGGAATGAAGGTAGAGCTAAAAGACGCCAAGGTTGAGTTAGAGGTAGGAGATGGTAAGGCCAGTCTCCACATCAACGGTCACTGTATCGAATTACCAAAGGTGATGGGTATCCGTCTCATCTTTGGTGACGATGTAGTACCTACTCCCGAGGTGAAGGCTAAGCCAGCCACCCCTACACCGGATATGAAGGAAGAGGTCAGGAGAGGGTGTCAGTCTCCGTCCTCCAAGAGGAAGCTATCAGCTTCTCTCAAGAAGTACCACGCCAAGAAACGGCGTAAGGAAAAGGCAGCTCAACTCGCCAAACCGATCAGTAAGCAGGTCACTACCAAGAAGACCACTTCTGGTAAGTCCAATGGCAAGTATCTGAACGGTTCCAGCACACATCATGTGAACTAGATATCATACCTCTAGTTACAATGTAAGGTGATCTCCCACATTATCCTGGGAGGTCACCTTTTTCTTTACCTATCGTTGGCATGATTCTTGCATGCCGCAAGCAAGTTTCGTGCCGGCATGATTCGTGCTACGCGCTCGCGCATCGCGCGTGCAAGAGGTGGCCGAAGCCGGTCTAACGCGGTAACGCACCGCACCCAGTAAACACTGCGTAACTATGAAGCTTTTGCATGGTGAGCTAAGTGTTCGGAATCATTAGAAAGAGATTACAGCAACGCTGTATGTTCTGAACCTTTTTGCATAGTGCCAGGTTCCATTGCCAAAGTGCCTGATGGTAGTGGGGACCTGTCTCGGAACATCGAATTGAGCTTTCTTTACGCCCTTTTACGGCGGGTAATTGAGTAGTTCTAATTGAAGTGGGCTGATCCAATTGGACCTTGGCATGTTGTTAGCAATAGCTCCTCATGCGAGGTGACGATGCCTCTCCCCTGGCGACACGGGTTAGTCGCTACTGTTCCTTGACAATTGAAGCCTTGCAATCTGGTAGCTCCGGCTATTGGAGTAGGTTTGATGCAGCCGCATAAAACGGTTCGCATCATCGAGACGGAGAGGTCTCAAGTCACGACCTAAGTAGCTCGCCGAATTACAACTTAGTAGGCAGTGAAAAACGGTAACGAGAACGCCAAGTTGGCGGAACCTTCGGGGTCTCGTTACGGGGGTGATAATCGAAACACTATCTAGGGTTATGGCAGATGAGTAAGGAAAAGCAATAAACAAGTTTCAGTGCCGTATAGAGATTACCTATCAAGTGCGGCACCCTAATAGTAGTGATCAACAGAACGTAAGGAGACTACATGTCGAATGGTAAGGTAGCGCAGGGTGCGACGGTTATCGGTGAGAGGTTCGAGTCTCCTCGGCCTATGTATCAGACCCCTAAGAATGCGGACTACATGACTCCAAAGGAAAAGGACAATACACCAGCTAAGACGCTGGTTCAGCAAGCAAAGGATACTGGGAACGATAAGCTCGCTGAGTTGATTGCTAAGGCGCAAGAGAGCGCCAAGCTGGCCGCTGCTAGGGCGGATGCGAAGCGGGAAGGTCGAACGGTTCCTTCGGTTCCTCGTAAGGCTAAGAAGAGTGAGCCTGCTACCGTGACGGTGCAGGTGGGACAGTTCACTCCCGAGGATGTGTGCCCCGATGATCGAACCTTCATCATCCGTACACGTAGCGCTGACTTCCATACTCCAGAGATGAAAGCTCTTTTCTGGGCGAATGGTGGAGCCGACTACATGAAGGCTGGACTCGGATACGCAGCGGCGTTCACCAATCTCCGAAACGACAAGCTCAAAGCTATTCAGCAAAAGCGATAAGGGAATTCAATCATGTCTAACAATGTGCGTTCAATGACTCCCAAACGATTCGTTTCTTACAAGCTCTCCGGCAAGGTGAGCGCCGAGGGGTTTCTGAGCGCACATTGGGACTTCTTGCTTGGACAGTCTTACTTGTCTCCTATCTTGGAAGCTTACGAGAATAAAGAGGTGCTTCCGACTCCGACCGTGCAGATGTGTCAAGCTGCGGTTCTCTCCCACATTCTGGAATGTCAAACTCAAAAAGGAGTTTCCTTTCCAAAGTCGAATAAAGACAAGGCCACCAAAGTCATTCGACGTAAGGAAAGTGGAGAGGTGGAGGAGTCGGAAGCTCCGAATGCTCGTTACCAAGTAACTCTCTTCTGCAAGTTCTACTCACGAGATGGTATCTGTACTGTTGATGTGGGTGATCATAAAGGTGAGAAGACAATCTTTGATGCGGACACGTATCAGGATGCAAGTCGAATCGCAGATAGGAAACTGAGTCAGCGTGAGGATGCGGTCTACGCAGTAATCGTCAACACACATGACCGCCCAATTGAGACTCGTGTGATGCGTGATGATGCAATCGCCCGAATGTATGCAGCTCCGAAAGGACCCAGCACTCGGAACACAAGTTCAGGTGGTTCTAATCTTGGATTCGGAATCAAAGCAAAGAATGATATCTCTCACTTTTCGAGAGGATGAAAGACAATGAGCCAGAAGATCAAGCCTCGTCAGCAGAAGAAACCCCGCAGCGCAATTGCATTCGATGCAATCACCCGGTCAGGCGCCGGCCCATACAAGCTCCGCAGTGAGAAGCGGCAGCGTAACCCCAAGAATACTTGGGAGATGGATCAGCAAGCATGAGTCTTCCTGCAATCTTCCAAAGCATCGAGCCTGATGATGACGAGCAAGAGAGAACGTTAGAAGAGAATCTCTTCCTTCTCTCACAGATGACTGGTCGCACCTACGATGCCCTAGTCAAGGAACACGAAGAGCGGCAGACGTCAGATGAATTCTGGTCTGACCCCTGCTGGTCTGGAGGTAACTAGATATATACATACAGGGGAATGTAGTTATGTATCGGGTCATCAATCAAGGAAAAGTCGTAGCAACCTACAATTACTTCATTGATGCCTGGTTGTGTGCTTTCTTAGACTTCCCTGTCTTTTCCCGGATCAAAGGTCCGGATGGTGTTTGGATAGTCAATCCTCTTACGAATTGAGTAAAGGTAATGAAAGTCGAATTGTCGAGTGGGGAATTGCAGGTACTCCTGGCTCCAGGTGAGCGAGCGCATGCCGAGGTAGTTCGGCTGACTGCGGAGAACGTCAAGCTGCAAGCTGAGATTGCAACGGTGCAGGCAGGACCGACTGGTAGTGACTCGAATCAGAATCTTGCAAACGTTCTAGCTAATGTGTGTGGAGCACTGGCAAACGGAAACAAGATTACGGCAATCAAGTTGGTGCGTGAATTCACACACCTTGGTCTTCCGGAAGCCAAGGATATTGTGGAAGGAAACTACAACGGTCCCGGTATTACGAGAGTCGTCTGACTCAATAGCTGTAGGTGAGATTACTTATCAATCTTACAGCACTCTACGAAGCGGCTTGTATCACATAATGTGATATCGGTGACAGTCAAGTAGAAACCAAACGTCCTTCATTGGACAGAAAAATTAGGAGTTACCATCATGAGCAACCTTTCTTTCGCCCTCGTTCTCTCGGCTGGTTCGATCGACCGCTCGGCTTCGCTCGCCTCTGCCGAGGCAGCTCTCGACTCGCACATTGCGGAGCGGGACACGCAGCAGGAGACCATCGCCACGGCCGTTTCGGCAGTGTTCGATGAGTACCCCGGTGCGAACCTCACGATGCCGACCATCGAGGGAATGGTCAGCCGTCAGCTCAACGCGGTCCCGTCGAACTACAAGGTTCTCACCAAGCTCGCGCTCGACTATGTCCGCGCGAACTCCGGTGACAAGGCCTCGGGTGCGACCTTCGGGATCACCAAGGGCAAGGGCGGTGGTGTGTGCCGCTGGGCGGATGTCGCCGAGACGCCCGCGCCCGAGAGCAAGTGATCGTAGGAGGATAGGGGATAATCAATCGGGGTTATCCCTCCTCTTCCAAACGATAACCAATCATTGATTGGTTTGCTGTGAGTGAGATTACCTATCAATCTCATAGCACTGGGCAGCTTGTGGGTGTACCTCGCCTCCTCCTCTCGTTCACTCACAAGCTCCCATGTTTTTCTATTATAGGAATAATCATGACCTATCAGCATGAATCTGAAGTCGATGATGAAGTGGAAGATGACTCTTGGAAAGGAGACGACTTGGATGGCAAGTTCGAATCCTTCGAGGAGCACTTGAGGTCTAAGGGATTCACTTATCTAAGTGAAGGTTCGTTCCGGCGAGTCTATGAGCGTAAGGGAATTGTAATCAAGGTTCCTACATGCACTGATGGTTTGCTAGATAATCGAGTAGAGCATACGGCCTACCATAAGTATTGGAATGGCCCTACTCGTAGGGGTGTGTATCTGGCTCCATGTCGCCTGCTGGCGAATGGATGCCTGATGATGAAAAAGCTTACATGGGAGATTGGCTTGGACCGACCCAAGTGGGCAGCACTAATCGATGGTCGTCAGGTGGGTCCTTATAAGGGACGGATGGTGGCCTACGATTACGCACTTGATATGACCGAAAGGTTCAAGTGGGAACGCGAGTGGAAGTGCGAATCGAAGTTCTTCAATTCCCTGGAGTGGAGGAATCAGAGACCGCACATCGACACTTACTTGTCTCAGAAGGAAAGACGTCTACGTAAAGTAGGTTAGGTTATGGCTCTTCAGTCAGTAGCTCAGGTTCATGAAAACGGATGTTTCGTTGCATGTGTGGCGATGCTTATCGGCAAGACCTACAGCGAAACATTCGCGGCCCTGTACCCCGACCAAGACCTCAATGACTCTTTCAAGGGCCTGGTTGCAGTTGACCTGAACCAAGCTCTTACGGAGGTTCTTCAGAGGTTTGGCTTTACCGTCAAACGCTCTACCTACCGCAAGCTTCAGAGCCTTCAGAAGCATTCACGCAAGAATGCGATTCTGGTTATCCGATGGCATTGGGGCGGGAACAGTGAGCCGGTCACCGAAGACAATCCGTGGATGTGTCACGCTGTAGTCTTCGATGCTGAAACGAAAGACTTTCTCGACCCTAGTTTCGGAGGACGTGCAGGCGCGTATGATTTGAAGTCATATCAGCGACAACTGGATTCAATTCTCTACGTAGAGCCAGCGGAAGCTGCCTAGCGTAAACAACCATCACACAAGAGGAGATGACTATGGAAAAGGAAGAGTTTAGTAAGGAGATATCTGGGCAGCTTAGCGAGCTTCGTTCACATGCGGAGAAGCTCACCAAGTTGTGCGACCAACTGTCTGCGATTGCGCGTGGTGGTGATGCAGCCATCACTGCCATGAAAGACGCCAAGACGGTTCATGAGGAGATGAAGGGCGCCAAGGAAGCCATCGAGAAGGTCCGCAAGGCCATGAAGGCGCGCGCAATTCAGGTCATCAAAGAGGTCTGAGGATGTGATGAAACTCTTCTACTTCCTTCCCATGATGTTGATTGGTTGTCTCAAACCAATTCCTCCCGCGCCTGAACTTCCACATGTAGTTCTGATTGCGCAAGTTCCAGAGCAACCTGCTCTCATCATTGTGGAGGAAGTAGATGCAGGTCCGCCTGTCCAAACGTGGTTGACAGGAGTCTCCCAGAAGGTTCTGGATGACCGAGCTAAGCAAGAGCGTAAGTGTGACTGTGATGATGGCGACCCACTTTGTGGGTGCCTGGAGTAAATATAAAGACTCACTCAGGCCTGCCCATAGAAGCCGAAAGGTGGAGGGAACAACAGGAATGAGTAAGAACCCTACATGAATGGTTGTGAGGGAGAATCTGTAACGGTCTAATCTGTTGCAGGGATCCACGTGTAGGTAGAGAAAGAAACTCTTACGGTGAGAATCCGACGCAAGGATGTTTGAGCACACTTAGATATCCCCGCAGCAATTGAAGCCGTGTGTGGCAACCTACTAGGCCTTAGGTATAAATGGTCGGTCCACCTTCAGGAAGGTATTGAAAGATACGGGGTACGGCAACCTGCTCTGCCGATACCGCACTTACCCAATGAAACCTTATCTTATAGCACTTAGCTTACTAGTGGGTGGGTGCGCACGCACTTACCCAGTTCCAGACAACTACAAGATTACTGTCACCTACAGACAATGTGACAGTAACAACCACTGCAAAAAAGTAACTGAAGAGATAAAAGAATAATAACGGCGTAGGACACAGATGGGTGTGTCTTTGGATGTAGGTTCGATTCCTATCCTATGCCCCGATGAGCAACTGAATCTAATTCCAACTTCGGTTGTGGGATACGGCCAACCTCTAAGTTCAAAAGCTACGTGCCCGAACATGAGGACCCAAGCTACCCAGCTTTACTTATCCCAAGTTGCACATCAACCTACTTACAACCTTCCTGATGGGAAGCGTCTGCCCGAACGAGACCATAAAACTGCTTTCCGTGGCTGTGGGCCAGTCCGGAAAGCAACCATTACTTAGAGGTATTGTCATGGTTTGGATTGTAGAATGGACTCAGTCTGGTCAATCAGCAGTCAAGGTCACAGTGTTTACTCATGAGGGTGATGCATTCGCAGCCACGGGTGCGAGCATCATGCATCGAGTCAGCAACGATTGGGACCTTGGCGATGTTGACTGTAAGACGCGAGCCTACGCAGTGTCAGATGCATGTGCAGCTTCCAACTGGAAAGAGGCTGTACGCCTCTTCAATGATTGGGAGGTAGATGGTGATTACGAAACCATGCACCAGTACCGTGTGTATGAACGTAAGCCCTGTGAGGTTTTCCCGGTAGTTCACTTGCTTCGGGAACTTCCCACTACCGCTACTCCAGTCCCACCTACTACTCCGACAGTATGGAAGGCAACTCATCCAGGAGCTACTTGTCGAGGTCCGTGTAAGCAGGTGAGCACTGATGCTTACGCTGATCAATCCAACGGAACTTACTGCTGTTATCAATGTAAGTTCATGTCACAAGCTTTCGGTAGACCAATCCCATGAAGCCATATCAACACTACATCTATGCGCTTCTACAGAATCCTGAGTGGATGAAGTCAACCATTGCCAGGTATGGGCGTAACGATGCTATCGGGGCGCCCGAGCTTGCAACGGCAATCGACAACTTGGAATCGGCCTTGCGAACTAAGTTTGACTTGGATGATGATGCTGTTGAAGCCAGTGTTGTGATTGGTGGGCCGCTGAGATTCAACGCTCACGGAGCTTTCGACGACATTTCTAAAAACGAATTCGAAGTGGAAGGCTTCTTGAAGGATAGCGAACCACCTAAGGCAGGACCATGAGTGCATATATGGATGAGGAGGATGAGGTGTGCTTTGTCTTTCAAGAGGATGAGGATGCGAAGCATGCAGCCTCTCAACTGAAAGACCTGCATGTAGGTGATGTGTTCATCTTCATGGGGCAGAAGTTCACCAAACGATCCAATCTGGGCTGGATGCTTGGCATCTGCAACATCGAGGATGATCAGGGTAACCTGAGCCACATTCATCCAACTACACACATCTCTCTATTCCACTGAGGACATCATGACCCGCGATGAAAGGTATACTGAACGTACTTGTAAGCTCATTCGAGCGTGCAAGCTAATCATTCTCAAGCGACCTGATGGTACGTATCTGGGTCAGCACACAATGATTCAGGCCGGACCCGATTGTGTTAGTTGGACCTACTGGCGTGTGTGTGCGATGGATGTGTTCGATCTCAAGTGGGCATTTGCAATCGCTAAACTTTATGGATGTAAGGTGTATTCGTACAAGCCTCCGATTCGAAAGAAGACTTCGAAACCCTAAAAGGAAATACTGTAATGACTGATCGCGTGACCACTCTATCTGATGATGTGAGTAAGATGCTTCAGGCTGGTGGAGTGGTCGCGCGTGTGCGTGTTGCTGATGAATCAGAAGTAGAGAAGCTATCTGACCTGTGGCATTGTACACACGCAGTCTTCCTGGATGACCACATTGCTCTAGGTGTCGTTGATGATTCCAGACATAAGGAACTATGGTGGTACGTCTACACCTTCATGGAAGGTGAATGGGGCTCTCATAACGATACTGGCGAGGGCCGCCTCTTTGCTGAGGCAATCTCCGATGCTGTGAGTATGCTCTTCTATTTGCGCACGTATCAACTACCACATGGTATTCAAGAATGATTACTCTGGCACGATTCCAACTGGATGACATCCTCCCCCATGTGGGGACAGGTAAGCCAAAGATTAGGCTTAGCACTGACCGAGGTGACTTTACGGTCAAGGCTAGTTCTAGTCGGTTGGAGTGTTTGAAGCGCAATCAGGCGTGTGTACGTTGCCAAAGGAAGGGCAACCTATGGGTCTTGGAGATGTCAGTACAGAGGCCCGCAACCGTGGGTATCAACTGCTTCGTTCAAGATTGTCCTTGGTGTGCGCTCAAGCATCCTAAGACGCCTGTGGGTACGGAAACTCCCCATCTAAACCTGTATCATCAGGGTAAGAATGGAAGTCTTCTTTTGATGACTCAAGACCACATCATGCCCAAGCATGCAGGTGGTTCAAACGATATCGAAAACCTACAGACGATGTGTAGGGAATGTAACTCTTACAAGGGTGGAATGCTTCCGGAAGAGTATCGGGAAGTGATGAGTAAGCATGAAAGAGCTAGCTATTCTAAAAGAGTGGATGGAGGAGGCTCTACTACAGGGAGACTATCTTCGGTACACTCACCTACAAATGAGCAAGCGCATCATACTGATTGCGCAGCGGAGTAGTAACTGATGAGTTGGATCATTCAGCTTCGTGAGCCAGGACATGAACTTGGTGAAAGGTATTACTCTTCTCGTGGTAAGCATGTTGTTTACACTGTCGATAAGGCTAAGGTGTTTTCCTCAAAAGAAGATGCTGAAAAGAAGTGTAAGGAATGTACTGCCTGGGAAGGGCGGCAGGTAATAGAAAGTAAGTGAATTGAGCACAACAATGATGAATCAACTACTTCGATTTCGAGTCAGTACTGACGACGTTACCTATGCTGTTGAGCCTGGTGACGAAAGAGCAAACGAATTCGTGAGGAATACTCATACTCAAATTCAGCTAGTTGTGGCTGAAAGCCTAGATGAAGGCGAGGACGAGACAATGATCAACATTGGTTATTGCGCCTCAACTTTGTTCTTGAGTGGGTACGCCCTCAACGCACATGTTAGTATTATCAATGAGGCTGATGATGTAGATCAGGATGCATACGATGCCGCATCTGTAATCTATCGAGACAACGGAATCGAGGATCAGTTGGAGAGTTTTGGTTCGAGCGCCTTGCTTTTGCGCTCCCTTTACATTCAGCCCGAATATCGTGGTCATGATTTAGGGCTAATTGCAATTCGTCGAATCATCGAGCTTCATGATCCCGCCAGTCTCAGCACTGTGGTGCTGTTTCCTAACTCAAAGGCCCTTGTAAAAAATGATACCGATCCTCTTTTCAAGATGCCTAAGAAGCTCGCTAACAAGAAATTGATTTCGCATTATGCGAAAATTGGATTCAAACCATTCCGTAAGACAGGTTTTCTATATTTGGAAATGGAACAGTTTGACTATCAATGGCGCCGCCTTCGGTAGAACTCATGCCAATTAGTGGATATACTAGGGAGGTTACAATGAAAGTTATCTTCCTAGATATAGACGAAGTTTTGAATTCCGGTAAATGGATCAAGCAACTGGAGGGCGGGTTTGATGACCCTATCAATCAGATGGATCCAACAGCAGTCCGGCGTCTGAACGCAATTACGGATGCAACAGGGGCCGTCATCGTAGTTAGTTCTACCTGGCGTCTAGCCTTCCGTAGACAAGCTAACGCTCTCTGCATGCTGCAACGGTGCATGCGGGCGTACAAGATGACAGGCGAGGTTATAGGTATGACTGGAGTTGGTGAGGGAGACTCGACCAATCGTAGGGGTAACGAGATTCAGGGGTGGTTGGACCAGAACACAATCGCCATTGAGAAGTTCGTCATCATTGATGATGACTCTGATATGGGTCATCTGATACAAGATCGGATACTAACCAAGTTTGAGACCGGCCTCTTGGATGAACACGTAGAAAAGATTATAGGAATACTAGGTAAGAAATGACTGACAGGTATACGGCTGAGAGTGTGCGCCTGTCTATTGCGCCTATGTATGACACTTACTTCGCCAAGCTGGCAATTGGCCAGCCCGAGCGTTGGAAGTGCGACCAGCGAACTAAAGACAACTTCTGCCTTACTCAATGGATGATTGATGAGTGCAATAGAGTGGGGGTCACACAAGCGGACGCTCACGACCTATTGAGAGGATTCAATCGTTGGGCCAGAGCTGACTCTGACCTCTATGAGGTCGCTGCCCACTTTATGAATTCGTGGCTAGATAAAGATATTCAGAGATACGAAGGAATGAGAAGGCACTGATGGTTTGTAGCTGTACACTTTGTATTCGTTCTAAGGAATTCCAAGTAGCTCTGGAAAAGATTCCAGAATCAGACCGAGAGTTCTGGACGAACCTATACAACCATCTGTGCAACGTTGAAGAGGATCGAGACTATTATAAAGTAGTTGTAGATGGATCTTGGCCAAGTGCTGATGAAGTAATTAGTCATCACAGAGCAAATAGAAAACAATGAGTCAACCTAAACTTACCATCGAGTACCTTCAGACAGCCCTGAATGATGTAGAGTTTCTTGACCGTAAGTTCTTGGTCATGGAAAAGGGCGATGGGTATCTGATTCAGATGTCATACATGGAGGTAGATGTAGACCATCCTAATGATCCTCCTGTCGAACAGAAGACTCGTAAGTGGTACGCCAGCCCCTACATGACTGAGAGTGAGTTGGTTGAGACTTGCTGGGCTATGGTCTGTCGTTCACAGATGCACGTAACTGCGGAACACTTCAAGTACAAGGGCAGGCGTGTGTACTCCCCTCATTTTGATGTGAATGCTCGAATCGAAATGTGTGATGCGGAAAGATTTGATTGTCGAGAGCCAATTGAATCAACACCAAAATGAAAAGAATTCCCTGGTCGCAATTAACTTTGGAGCTTGACAGACTGTTCTTCGGTGGTCACATTGCAAACCAGGAAGAGGCGCTGCAAAGAGCAGACACTATCGACGCTTATCTGGAAGCATGTGGTTGGACTTGGGACCTTGTCTTAGAGGAAATGTCACGTGAGGAAATTACAGACCTTCAAACCAAGCTTAGTAACTAAGAAGTTCTTCTCTGACTACAAGGATGTAGCAGTCATCAACGAAGGTGAATGTTTCATCTGGGCTTACACCGCCTACGTTATGTTTCAGGATGTTGAGCTTTGGTATAACAACCATCACGCTTTCGTGAAGTATCGTGGAAGGTTCTATGACTCTGAACGACTAAGAGGTGTCTCGGATTGGAGAGACCTTCCAGCTACCGAGGGCGGGGGACTTGCTTCACGAACCTCAATTGTTTCATTCAAAAAGGAATGGGGCAGGAATCCATACCAGTTCGCTACAACTTGGGAGAAGATTGAGTCAAAGGCTCGAAAGGTATTGAGACGTGAACAAGCTTCCTTATGAATATGTAACTCGTGAAGTAGATAAGCTTTACGAGAAAGAGTTTGCTGAGGATGATCTCAGTAGTATTGATGCGCATTGTGCTTTCATTGTGAAGTTCATCAATGCGTGTGGGTGGACGGAAGAGGAATACATCCGGGCGATGTTTGGATTCGTTCCTCTTGAGAGTGGATTGAACTAGGATAACGTAAAACAATTAACCTGAATCGCTTAGGCGAGTGCAAAGGAACAGGAACATGAGTGACGAGAATAAGACTGCTGAGACTGTGGAGAAGGTGACGACGGATTCGCGCGGTGATCGTGGTGTTGTGGGAACGGCTACGGCCGGTCTGACCATCCGCCAGCGCTGGCATGCTGAGGCCCATGGCGGGTCGCTCAAGCAGTTTGCCCGCAAGCTCCTGAAGGAAGGCGACCCGGTCGCTAAGGAGTGGTTCAGCAACAAGCTGGGTGGTAAGAATCAGAAGCGTTCTGATGGCAACATCAAGGCGGCATCTGAAGCTCGCATGGCAACTCGCGCTGCCAAGCAGAAAAAGAAGGGTCAGTAAATCCAATGAGGATCTCTTCGGTTCTCCTAATTCTCCTCGCCGCTTGTGACGCGGGAGAAGTTGCAATCCCTACAAGTGGGCCTGTTTGGCCCCCTGGGCCGATGCCTGGTAGTGATAGCGGCACTTCCCAAGGTGAACCGAAGAGCCCTATGGATTCGGGTGTAGACGCATCTGACTGCTCTATTGTAGATGCAGGTAAGGAAGCCGATGCTGATTCAGGTCTGGATCAATACGGTGACCCTATTGTGGTTTGCGATCCGCCCGGAACGATCATTGTTGGTCATTGCTTGACAAACATGGCCACGCTGTGTATTGCTTACTACACCTCTCACGAAGTGGAGTGCGAGACCTCGGGACATCAAACATCGGGCTGGCATCCTGGCGATTGCGGTAGTGATCAAGGCTCTGCACTTACTCGTTCCAATGGTGGTTGCGTAAATGAGTGTGGACTCGTTCAATGGAACTATCGTTTGGGTGGATTCGCCCCTACCGATGAGAGTCGTCAGGCTTTCAAGGAAAGCTGCGAAGCGGCTAACCGAACTTACGTTCCAGTTCCTTAAAGGAGTATCTATGTTCAATTCAAATGATGATGGCCCTAAGGGCCCAAGCCGAGTGGAGCAGGTAGGAATTGCAGTTGCAATTGCAACTCTTGCAGCATTCACTACCAGTCTGGTAGGATGGGGTGTTGCTGAGTTGAGAAATAAGTTCGGTTCCAAACCTCCGACCCCGCCTACCCCTATCCCTCCTCCTGCGAAAGAGGAAGAGAAAAAAAGTTTGTAGGGATATCCGTAAGGAAAAACCTAACCTCGATGGTATCGCTCACCGGAGCGTCGTTGTATAAAACAGATGAGTGCAACCTGGTCTCTTCCCAATCGCAGCCGGGTCAAGTAATTTTATTATAAAAATGATTGGATGCGTAGCCGTGTGCGCCTGATATTACGGCAAACGGTGTTCAGCCAATAATAGTAGTGGGATGCCACACAAGGTCAGAAGTAGCCTACGAATGGCTGACTACGTTCTGCACCATCAACAGATTTTGAAAAGGAACAATCAAATGTATTTCAATCGTTTTCAGCAGGGTGATTCTGTCCAGTATTGTGGTAAGAAGGAGTCTCTGAACGGCCTTCTGAATGGTAAGGAGGGCTTTGTGGTCTCGCGTGTTCAGGGAGATGAGCGCGAGGTTGTCGTTACTTTTGGCAATGATGCCTACATCCTGGATGAGCAGGTCTCTCTGGAGAGGTTCGTTAGGCGCGCAAGGCCAGAGAATGCGGATCATGCGAAGGGTCCTGACGTTCAGAAGCGTCGTGGTGTAGGCGAGGGCGGCGGCAAGGGTAAGGGCGGCAAGCGTCGCACCAACCAGGAAGAAGCCTGATACTTAGAGGTGTGGTATGATTGCGTGGGTCATGAAACATATTGTTTGGTTTATCATCCGAATAGCGGTAACGTTAGTCTGTATGGTGACCGTCAAAAATGTGGCCCATACACAAGGATACTTCATCTCATATGAAGTGTTACTAGTTAGTGCAGTGTGTTTAATTGTCGGTGTTCGAATGTGGATGCCGTCTTACAAAGATAAAGAATCTAATAAAGATACCACCTGGGGTGGTTAAAGAAAGTGAGTGTATAATTATGTTCAAGTGTCAAATTACTGGTAAGCAGAGTCGTCAGGGTGACCCGCGCATTGGTGAGCTAGTTGTCATCGATGAAAGGGGTTCCGAGGATATTAGGGGAAGTGAGAAGCCCACCAAGATCGTGGTGGCAACCCGTCCTCGTGAGTACAAGCACTGGGATCGTGAGAGCGAAGAGGAGTGGTTCTCTTACGGAACGGAGATCGTTAAGGAGATCGATGTTTCGGAAGAGGGACTTGCCATCTGGAATCGAATGACCGAAGAGCAGCGCACGGCCTTCGTTAAGGGCTTGGCGTGAGATGTCTCACACTCTCCTAGTCTGGGAGATGGTTCCTGAAGTGACAGAGCTGTATCTAATTCCGGATACAGAATCTCACTTGTATGTTAAGTATCTTCAAGAAGCCCATAATAAGTTCATCAATTCAAATGAGATGAATGATGGTCTCCGTTTTCTCAATACAGCTATTGCCGAAACGGATCCTGAGAAGGGCTTCGAGGAGCATCTTGGAATCTTTCTTCCCTTCAAATGGGATCTAGAAAAACCACTTACCAATCAATTCATCACGGCTGTGTATCAGTCGGGATTCATTCTATAGGATTTTCAATGAACGATGATACGACATTCGATGATGTCAAGGTCTATGTCCTGACGCAAGCCAGTGCGCAAGAGTTGGATACCCTGATTGACTACTACAAGGCTCGCCGAAAGAACCTTGGAGTGGCTGTTGGACTTTCCTTCAAGGCAGGAGACCTAGTCTGGTTTGATGCCAGGACCAAGGGAATTATCAAGGGTAAGTTTGTTCGTCAGATGAACAAGAATGCCGAAGTCATCTCTGATTCCGGAGTGACTTGGAAGGTCAGCCCTCAGCTCCTTCGTAAGAGTTGAGGTGTCAGCCCCAAAAGAAAAGGGCTCTGTCACACAGTGTGTCGGTAAGAAGAGATATGCCACCTACGATTACGCAGAGAAGAAAGCAAAAGAACTTACAATCAAGTTCGATAAACCCCTAAGGGTCTATTCATGCGGCATCTGTAGTGGCTATCACTGTACTAGTAAGCCCAAATAAGTATTAGCACTAACGCAGAAAGGCAGGATAGTCATGTGGCTATCACCCAGCAAGAGCAAGAGATTCTAGACAAGATTACTGAAGCAAATGCCGAGCGTCATGAAGCTCGAACTCTTATTGCCTTTCATAAGAAGGCAGCAGTTGATGCGGAAACGCTGTTGATTGCTGCCAATATTACTCTGGAGAGTCTACGAGAAGAATTAAGAGTATTCCTTCTTAAGTATCCTCACTACGAGGAGACGCACAACGAGAAGGATATTCGAGAGTTTCGTGAAAGACTTCCGGAAATCATGAAGAAGATCAAATGAAAGAGATGTCATTACAGGAGCACACAACAGCATTGTTTGTTATTGCATTGTATTACTGGTACAGCGGCGATAGTATGAATGCTCGAAGTGCCCTGGAAATTGCAGTTCAAGTTTCTAATTCACCTATCTTGGTTCACTCATGAGCAATAAGTGCCTTAAAAAAATAAGGCGCCCTTGACACCGTAATGGATTGTGATTACATCCTTAGTCTCAAAAGATTTAGATTGAGGATGTAATCATGAGCGATAATGATAAACAATTAGAGAGCGAATTTCTGGCACTATGTTCTACAATTGGTGAGCAGATTAAAGCCAAGGTGGCGCAGGCCGAGAAGAACCTGGCTGAAGCGGTTGAGCTTGCTGATAAGCATGGTATCCCGTTTGATTCAGGTGTATCAATCTTAGGCCAGGTTTATGTACCACCTTTGTACCATCAGAGATTCAAGTCTCTTGATCAAGAAACCATCACTGGCCTGTTAGGTCTGTATCAATATGACCTGGACCATAAGGGTTGGGAGCGCTCGGCGATCTGCTAATGGCTACTAAGAAAAAGAAACAAATCAAAACCTTAACCTACCAAGAGACCCTAGATTCTATAGAGTCTGCTATTGGTAGCACCTCTCTTCTGCTGTCTGATGCTCAGAAGAACGGGGATAAGATTGCTATGTGGGCGTTGACTTTCATCTATGATGATCTAATTAAGTCCTACCATAGGCTTGGAAACATTCGTCTAACTATTAAAGGCGATCAAAAGTAAGGAACTAATATGAGTACCGCAAGTGATTACGAAGTGGAGCAGACAGTTCAAGCAACCGCTAACCCTAAGCGAAAGGGAGTTGTCATTGGCAACAAGCTTTCCGATGGTGACCAGGTGGTTGCTATTGAGTGGGCCGATGGCACACTGGCTAAGGTGAATGCCAATGACATTCAGCCGTCAATGTCGATTGAGGAAGAGTTTGAACTCTTCAAGAGTCAAGTGAACGAGAAGCTGCAACAGGCCGCTGATCTTATCCGTGAGGCCAATGCACTTGCTGGGGCGCAGGGTAAGGATCTTCAGGCTTATGATTCTGAAGCTGAAGATGCTATGTTTGATAGTCATCTTCTAGAGAGAGCTATGCGAGATTCCGGCTGGAATACCAGCTCCTGGCATTGCTGATTCTATGATCTTCATTCGTAAGATACCCCTTGCTACCAGTAAGCAGTGGGGTATCTGCAATGAGTGTGCCAAGAAATCGGCAACTAGCACGCTATGTCCTACTTGTTTAGACCGGCGCAGTGCTTACTTTCATTCTCAAGTCACTGAACGAAACAACTCATGGGAATACAGGATTCGTTCTTGGTTTTCTAAAGTGTTTGATCCAACTAAATCAAAGAGATTCTGAGATGAAAAAGCTCGAAGACATGACAGAGGAAGAGCAGAAGGCTTACTGGGAGACTGAGCATAAACAGGATTTGGAAAATGATTTCCAAGAGTTTATGAGGTCACCTTTCGAATCTCTTCGTAGCAAGTACTATTATCGCGACCTCAATCGTGAGGATGCGGTTACCATTCAGAAGATGATTGAAGAGAAGCTAGGGCCTGATCCTGAGGGCGAGCTGCCCGAAGAGGGTTGGCGTAAGTCTAATTGGTGTTCTGGAGGTTGATATGCTTCTTATTGGTAGTCGTGCATTGGCCCTCCGGGCCCCTCATCTTCTAGAGTTTCTCAAACGCAAACCCAGTGATTTTGATTTTGTTTGTTCAAAACCTGAGTTTGATACTTGGATGGACGAGCAGTCGGCCAAAATGTATCCTACTAAGGTCTATCCTGAAGGAAACAAGATGATCGTTGAGGGCGCTCCTCCTTGTGAATTCGAAATCAATGCTCCTGGTACCAGTACCGAGATGTTGATCAACCTTGTCGAAGGTGACAAGGAAAGCGTAGAGACACCTTTCGGTTGGGTACCCACCCTCGATATGCTTTTCACTATTAAGTCTTCTCATAAGTACCTGAGAAACAGCCCTCATTTTTGGAAGACCCTTCTTGACTATCATGTTCTCAAGAAGATTGGTGCAGTGGTCCGCCCTGAGTATCAGGACTTCCTCAAGCTTCGTGAGAAGGAAACCTACAACTACAAGCACCCTAAATTGAACCAGTCTAAAGATGGGTTCTTTGCAGATGATTCCATTCAGTATGTATGGGATCATGACACTATCCATGAGTCAGTGGCTCGTGGGGATCGCCCTGCCTACACCTATTACATGAAGGATGGGGAGCAAGTTCAGTGCGATAAGAATAAGTTCTTTGCTCTACCGGAGCAGGTGCGAATGAATGGTGTGATTGAGGAGGCTGCCGTCCTGGCTATTGAGCGTAGCCTGGTTCCTCATCCTGGAGTTTGGACTCCTGAGTTTGCTTGGAAGTTCGCACTCTCTAAGGTGTGCTCTAGCATTACCTCAGGGTGGTTCAGGGCTTATGCTTACGAGAATGCTTTGGCAATCCTCAAGCAGTACCCAGTTGGGTATTGGGAGAAGTTCCAGGCCGATGTTGAAAAGGGACTTGTAAAGTCCTTTACTGGAAAGATGTACTAATGAATAACTTAGTTCGATGGCGAGCAAATCCGAAAAAGATTCGTGTTTCTATTATGAAATTTACGGACAACTCCTGGCGAGCTAAAGTGACTTCATTGGAAACAAATGAATTTACATTTTTCATTGGTTACGATCCGGAAGTTGCTATACTGTCTGCCCTGGAAAAAGCAGAGCAAGAAGAGTATGAGGGAGTAGACATTGGTATGCAGTGGGCATACGAGCATCCTTGGAAATCGAAATGAAGTACACGGTAAAGCTTAGGAAGACCATCATTCAAGAAGTTACTGTTGAAGTTGACTTTGGTGGCAGCATTATTTCTGCTATGGATTTGGCAGAAAAAATGATGGGTGATCCTACACCTCCTGTACCAAGTAAAACCACTAGTGGTAAATGGACTGCGGTATCGGTGAATTCAAATGAATGACGAAATTTTCCACCTTCATGAAGAGTATAAGGAATCGGTAAAACAATACCTGTGGTTTCAGGAGAGTCCCCATAGTTTTTTCAAAGGGAAAGCTTCTAAGGTAGAAGCCGAGCGCCATCGAATCATGGCCAACTACTATTGGAGCACGTTGATTAAACGTGTTCGTTCTGTAAAGTAAGGCATAATATGAGTGATTTAGAGAATGAATTTAAGGCAATAGTTGATCAGATCAATGCCAAGGTGAAAGAAGCGGCAGCAGCTTTGCAAGAGGCTAATCGTTTGGCTAGCGAGGCTGGACTACCTGCGCTTATCTATACTCAATGGACGTGTGATGACGATGATCTGGACAACCTGAGTGAGGAAGAACTTGAGAAGCTCGAAGCGGATGAGAATTGGGATGGTGAAAGCACTCCTCTTAAGATGAAGATTGAGAAGATTGATGTTTCGGATCTTGAGAATGCTATCGAATCGGCAGGTTGGTCAACGTCTAGCTCTTATTGCTAACGATGAAAACATTCTCTCTTGAAGAATTGAAACGTGGAATAAGTGATTGTGGTCCGTTCAATGCGGATTGTACTCAATCTTTTTCTACAGAAAATTCAAGACTACATGACATGTTATCATGTATTCATAATCAAATGCTTGGTTTAGAAGAAAGTAATGAAACTGAATCTGAACTCTATTTTTTACTAGGCAAAAGAGCTGACTTCGTTTTTAAACACGTACTTGTATTACAGCATGTAACGAATCAAAAACAAAACCCTCCAATCAAATTCTTAAAACAAACCTGTACTGTATCCTGGTTTCCGGATGAATCAATTAGATTAACTTCCATTAATATGGTAGATGATCACGGAGTTAAATGGGGAGATAATTTTCTTGCTACCTCTGAAGTAGAATCCTTACGAGCAGACATTGTTAGCAAGCAAAGACGGAGTGAATTATTCACTTACTTCTCTCATTTCATTCTTAGGAATGAAAAGCTTCCAGAAGATTTTGATGATTTGATAATGCGACCCGCTTATAATGGAATCTATCATTATAGATGTCCCTTTCCGCAAGACATTATTTTATCCATCTTATCGATTATGAATCAAGATCCTTCTAAAAGAGAAGAGAAGCTCCGTGATTTAGCTAAACGCTGGTTTATTAATTGGGTGGAGTTACCGTAATGTTGGACAGCTTAGACAATTGGCTTAGTATCATTGATATCATTATCTGTATTATTGATATGGGATTGATTGTCTATCTATTCTTCTTTCGTTTACCTAAAGAGAAAAAGAAAAATCAATTCAAGAAATTTTGGAGACCTAGGAAATAGCCCACTGATTGATTAGTCCGAAATGACGTGGGATAGCTGTAAGCTTTGGACAATTCGGGGCTTACGACAGCGGCTGCGCCAATCAAGTAATTACTGGATTGGGCCGTCCTCTGAGGTGTCACCTACCTACCATGTGGTGAGAATGCTTGGGAGTGTCTGCTATTCTGGGAACCCGAGTTTGCTAAAATAGAGTGGCCGATGATGTTGCCGTCGTAGCATCCTCGACTTGGTGGAGTCGAGAGTGGAAGGATTTTAAATCCATCAACCACACAAAACCACCTTAATTTTTAGGGATAGACTAGGAAAGTTCTGACCAATGCCCTAGCCCCTAATCAGCCTCACGGTAGGCTGGCCGTCAGAGCCAAGGGTAACAACCCATCCGTATAATGGAAGTAAATGTATGGGTCTGTCAAGCAGGTAGGCTGGGTGGATTTAGGGATTGGAATTCCTTAACATATAATTAAAGGTTCAAATCCTTTTACTTTCATCAATTATGAATAACGATATCTTGAAAGAAGAACTTCTCCATATTAGAGAGGACATTATCTGTGGATTCCACAGCGGTTTTCCTCCTTGCTGTGTCAAGTTCTTTGTCACTAAGTGGGTTTGGAACCTGGGCTCTAAATCTAATAGAGAACATTGGCGGCGTATCCGTAGGGTTCGTTGTGCAAAGGTACACTACATACCCTGTCCTCAGTGCTTGAAGGATAAGACCTTTGTTGAATTGAAGTGCTGCCCTAAGAATTGCCCTAAGGTAAAGCTTGTCAAGAAAACCTTGAGAAAACATAAGAAGTCTAATGGAAAAGTATTCAAAAGAAGAAATCGTCGAAGCTCTAAAAGAAATTAAAGAAGAATACCCTGCTGTTTACAAATGGTTCTTCTTAGAGGTTTTGCTTAAAAATGATTCGCTACGCAACAAGACTCCCGCCGAACAGTAGTACATCGCTCCTGCCTAACGGACTGGTTCGTAAGATTGAATACTTCGGAACGGAAGGCTCTATTGAATTCATGGCTGCCCTCTTGGAGCACCTCATTAAGAAGCCCGATCCGATGATTGTGCCCATTAATGACTATGCTATTCTTAGTAATCGTAAGCACCATTATAGCATATCATATGATATGATGCGATGTGGTATCTTGGAAGAAGATGAAAGACGATTCGTGGATTGTGTGGGTGAGGCATGGGATGTGCATGGCAAAGAACTTTGGACTAAAGTAGCGGAGGGTGCTTGCGGTGCGTTCGCAGCAGCGCTATCTTCTTATCGAGAAGAGCAGCCGAAACTTGCAGACTTTCTTACCAAGGTCGTCAACGAAGATAGGTATTAAGATTTACATTCAGGCAATGTCATGAGGGATGAAGACGCTGAATTTGTTTTGATTGACCTAGAGGGTTTCGTTAGACTACCGCTAGAAGCAGAGTTTAATAAATGGATTACCAGATGAACGCAGTAGCGCAGGATAGTTCTTTTTGGGCCGAGCTTGAAGAGATTGATTGCCCTTGTCAGGGTGATGGGTGGGCCAATATCAATGATGAGTGGGGAGAGTGTCCTATTCATTTTCATGGTCAACTTCATCCTGAATCTCGGGACCTTCTATTGGATGATCCAAAGGTGCTGGCCGAAGCCGAGCGCCAATCAACTCTTAGTTGGCGGCTTGAAAAAGCCCGCCACGACTTGAATGAACTTCAAGTTAAAGTTCGCCATGCCCAATATAATATTCATCTTCTAGAACTAGAGAAGGTTAATCGAACTGCTACTACCAAAATGGAAGTAGTCAAGATGCCCGAGAACTGTTACCCAACAGTTCAGATGAAAGCAGTTAGGCCAGAAGAGTTTGACTTCTCTGATACCTTTAAGGATTGATATGCATACTACCTTACAAGCAATCGAAGCATCGGTTAGAGCGTTAGGGGATGGGCTCGGTCCCACCGCATTGAAGTCTGCCTTGGTTGCAGACGGCTTTGACCCGACCAAGGCATCTACCATCATCCGATGGGCGAAACAATTTCTTAAAAAGAATCAGGAGTAATGAACATGAAAGAAACGATTACCTACGACGACTTTGTAAAGCTTGACATCCGAACCGGAACTGTCACCAAGGCTGAGCTTATTACCAAGAGCAAGAAGCTTCTTAGACTGGAGGTCTTTTTTGGGGAGGTAGTTGGCACTCGTGTCATCCTAGCTGGTGTTGCAGAGTCATTCGAACCTGCAATGATTCTTGGCAATCAAGTGGTTGCTGTTCTCAATCTTGCTCCTCGTACCATGATGGGTATGGAGTCTCACGGTATGCTTCTGGCAGGTCATTCTGCTACTGGAAAGCTGTCTTTAGTCTGTTGCCCCGGTGTTCCGGATGGCGGAGACGTGGGATGAAACGCATTCCTGAAAGATTCGAATTAACTGAAGACGACATTAAAGAAGCAATTGCTTTGTGGCTTAATCAAGAACACAGTACTGACGAATACGATTATAGTTTTACTATTAGTTTTAAGACGGAACGTAAAGAGGGGAAGCCTCCGCCCGGTGCGCCATCGGGAGGCATGAGTGATTGGTCCGTTGAAGTAGTAACGGCCATAGCAGAAAAAGAATGAGAGGTCTTTATG